>Cobain_p2__coassemble_475_pt1 | contig 244364 bp, 221 predicted proteins | sample Cobain_p2__metabat2_high_PE_012 | metagenome-assembled genome bin Cobain_p2 | reverse complement strand
TTAACCTTTGTTTTAGAGCTGGATTTGTCATTGATGGATTTTATGAAGAATGTTTCAAAAACAACAAAGAAATTCCTATGGTAATGATAGTAAGGCTTAAAAAGGTAAAACGTGATAGCTTAAAATAAATTCAAGTTTGCCGGATAAATAGCAAACCTGGCCGAGCCAGTCAACGGTCAAGATGAACGGGCTTCGCCCGCCGTTGACAGCCCCGCCCGGTTTTGCAGTTAGGCAGTCAAGGAGCGACAGCCTAAAGTGCTGCCGCCCCTTACTATCATAAAAAGCAACTACTAACCAGCCACAGCCCTTTTGGGAGGAAAGGGGGATTTTCCATGACCTGTACAGAAGAATATCGGGAACATATCGAGTACACTTTCCATGCCTTTTGCAAAGTCGTTATCCGAAATGCAACGATCAACGCAGCGAGGACACGGAGCAGGAAGCACAAAAGAGAAATATCCCTTGAATACCTCACAGACGAAAAGCACTACCCTTTAGGCACGACAGATGAATATTTCCAAGCCCCGGAGCCGGACGAGGAATACATACTTACCCTTTGCGGCGATACGGTCATTTTCAGCAGCGGCTTACTTGCGGAAGCCCTGTCACGGCTGGACGAACGGGAGCGGGAAATGATTTACCTGTCCTTTTTCAAGCGTATTCCACAGCACGAAATTGGCAGACAGTACGGGCGCAGCCGCAGCACAGCGGGCTACCATATCCGAAAAGTCCTACGGCAGCTCCAAGCGGAAATGGAGGGAATGGCATATGAGAAATAATAGGCTTCTCCCCTATGAAACAATCGTCCAAGCCACCAGCGGGGAGCCGGAAGCGGTGGGAACTGTATTGCAGTATTACCGCCGCCGCATACAATGTGCCGCCCGTGTGAATGGACGGGTAGACCAAGATACAGAGGACTACATCACCCAGACGCTTCTCACAGCTATTTTCAAGTTCCGCTTTGGGAGATAGCCCTACCGCCTACAACTGAATAACCGCCGCTTCGCCGGCAACCAGAAAGCAGTAAATCTATTCAACAGATTTGCTGCTTTTTTTCGTTCCTGTTTGGCATTTTTGAAAATCCCCAGTATGAAAAAACAAAAGGGAAAATTGCCGCCGCAGTTGGCAAAATCCCTTACTTATCCGTGGAGGGTATCAAAGAAAAAAATACTGCCATTGTCCGCCTTTTTCGGCTTGCGTGGTGTTGTAGGGAATAAGGGGAAATTCTAAAAATCTCCGTCCATTTTGCTTTGCGTGGTGTTGTAGGTAGTGAAAGGAAAATTTTCAAGATATGCCGGAATAGCGGGTAGCAAAGCCCTTTTGAAACGTCTTGTTAGCGGAAAGTACGGAAGCCGGGGAACGCCGGAGTTTTTCAGAGCAAGATTCTACCGCAGTACCAAAATTCGCTTATCGCTCATTTTGCCCCTGCGGGAATCTTGTTGGGGAGTGCCTTCCCCAAACCCTGCTTATGCGGCTTACGCCGCTGGAAAATCCCTCAAAATAATTTTTCGGATTTTTCAAAAACAGTTCCGCTTTACACCCTGTTTTTCTCCTATTAGTGAGAGGACACCACGCACAGCCGAAGGAGGTTTTACCATGCGAAAACGATATACCACGCCGCACCGCAGCCGGGTAGTCAAGACACGCATGACCGAGGAAGAATACGCCGAGTTTGCGGAAAGGCTTTCTGCTTACAACATGAGCCAAGCCGAGTTTATCCGGCAAGCCATAACCGGGGCAGCCATACGCCCCATCATAACCGTTTCCCCCGTCAATGACGAGTTGCTTGCCGCTGTCGGGAAGCTGACCGCCGAATACGGCAGGATCGGCGGCAACTTAAACCAGATAGCCCGGACGCTGAACGAGTGGCACAGCCCCTACCCGCAGCTTGCCGGGGAGGTACGGGCGGCGGTTTCCGACCTTGCTGCCCTAAAGTTTGAAGTCTTGCAGAAAGTGGGTGACGCTGTTGGCAACATTCAAACATATCAGCTCTAAAAATGCGGACTATGGCGCAGCGGAAGCCTATCTCACATTTGAGCATGACGAGTTTACCATGAAGCCCACCCTTGATGAAAACGGGCGGCTGATACCGAGGGAGGATTACCGCATTTCTTCCCTCAACTGTGGGGGCGAGGATTTCGCTGTTGCCTGTATGCGGGCTAATCTCCGCTATGAGAAAAACCAAAAACGGGAAGATGTGAAAAGCCACCACTATATCATCAGCTTTGACCCACGGGACGGGACAGACAACGGCTTGACCGTAGACCGGGCGCAGGAGCTGGGCGAGCAGTTCTGTAAAGAGCATTTCCCCGGACACCAAGCCTTAGTCTGCACCCACCCGGACGGGCATAACCACAGCGGCAATATCCATGTGCATATCGTCATCAACTCCCTGCGGATTTATGAAGTCCCGCTTCTGCCCTACATGGACAGACCAGCCGACACACGGGAGGGCTGCAAGCACCGCTGCACCAACGCCGCTATGGAATATTTCAGGAGAGCCGGGGGCGGCTTTCCTACCTCACGCCGGACAGGACAAAGCCTATCACAGCCCGGAAGCTGGGGGACGATTTTGACAAGGCTGCTGTCCTTGTCCTGCTTACGCAGAACGCCCACAGAGCCGCCGAACAGAGCAAAGCCATACTCGAATACCCTGCCGCGGTTAAAAAGCTGTCACAAGGGGAAAAAACCACAAAAACCACCCCGGCAGACAACACCTTGCAGCGCATGGTTGACCGGGAAGCCAAGCGAGCCGAGGGCAAGGGCGTGGGCTATGACCGCTGGGCGGCAAAGCACAACCTAAAGCAAATGGCAGCTACCGTTACCGCCTATCAGCAGTACGGCTTTTCTTCCCCGGAGGAACTGGACGAAGCCTGTTCTGCCGCCTATACCGCCATGCGGGAAAGCCTTACAGAGCTGAAGCAGATGGAAAAGACGCTGAACGGGAAAAAGGAGCTGCAACGGCAGGTGCTTGCCTATTCCAAGACCCGCCCTGTCCGGGACGGGCTGAAACAGCAGAAAAACGCCAAAGCAAAAGCAGCCTACCGTCAGAAGTACGAAAGCGACTTTATCATAGCAGACGCAGCCGCCCGCTATTTCAGGGAAAACGGCATTTCCAAGCTGCCGAGCTATAAAGCCCTGCAAGCAGAGATTGAAACCCTTATCCAAGAGAAAAACAGCGGCTACAACGATTACCGGGCAAAACGGGAGGAATACCGCCGCTTACAGACTGTCAAGGGCAATATCGACCAGATTTTACACCGGGAGCGCAAGCCTGTGAAAAGGCAGGAACAGGAACGATAAAAACCGCCCCAAAATGTACCCGAACCTATACAGAACAAGGGGGCTGCCCCGTACCCTATCCGCAAATACCAAAGGATTTTTTAACGGGCTTATAGGGCAGAAAAAACCCGAAAATGATACCGAGATGATACAGAATTACCGCCGATACCGCCACACCAGCGGAAACGGCAGAAAGGAGCGCACCCATGCCAAGAATGAGCAAGAAACGGCGGCTGGAATGGTCTTTTTTCCTGCGGCAAGTGAAAGTCGGGAATTCCACCTGCGATCGTATCACATACAATGACCTCTGCCGGGGCTGTACCCATAGCTGCAAGCAGAGCTTCCGGGCGGTTATCATACTCTGCCCCCACTACTACTCCAAACGCCGGAAAAAGGAGGACAGGGACAATGGCAGATAACCGCAAGTATTACTACCTCAAGCTGAAAGAGAACTTTTTTGACAGCGACTCCATTGTGCTGCTGGAAGATATGAAAGACGGGATTTTATACTCCAATATCCTCTTGAAGCTGTACTTAAAATCGCTGAAAAACGGCGGGAAATTGCAGCTTGACGAGCATATCCCCTACACAGCGCAGATGATAGCGACACTGACCCGCCACCAGATAGGGACGGTTGAGAGGGCTTTAGAGATTTTCCGGCAGTTGGGGCTTGTGGAGCAGCTTGACAGCGGGGCTTTCTATATGACCGACATTGAGCTGATGATAGGACAGTCCTCTACCGAAGCCGAGCGGAAACGGGCTGCAAGACTGGAAAACAAGGCACTTTTACCGCCCCGGACAAAAGGCGGACATTTGTCCGACATTCGTCCACCAGAGATAGAGATAGAGTTAGAGAAAGAGATAGAGATAGAAAAAGAGAGAGAGGGAGAAACGGGACACCCCGCCCCCGCCGCTTATGGCAGATACAACAATGTGATACTGACCGATACAGAGCTTTCCGGGCTAAAAACAGAGTTGCCCGACAAGTGGGAGTATTATATTGACCGGCTTTCCTGCCATATCGCTTCCACCGGGAAACAGTACCACAGCCATGCAGCCACCATTTACAAGTGGGCGCAGGAGGACGCTGCCAAAGGCAAGGCTGCCCCGAAACAGGGCATACCCGATTATTCATGCAAGGAGGGCGAGAGCTTATGAAAAACGGAATTGAAGCTATGATTACGGACATTACAGCCACTACCGCCGAAGCGGAGGACTACACAGGCGAGGACGGGCTTTTATACTGCGGTAAGTGCCATACGCCCAAAGAAGCCTATTTTGCAGAGGGAAAGACTTGTTTCGGGCGTGACCGCCACCCGGCAGAGTGCGACTGCCAGCGGGCAGCCCGTGAAAAGCAGCAAGCCGCCGAAAGCCGACAGAAGCACCTTGAAAAAGTGGAGGACTTGAAACGCCGGGGCTTTACCGACCCTGCTATGCGGAACTGGACATTTGAGCATGACAACGGCAGAAACCCGCAGACCGAAACCGCCCGCTTTTATGTGGAGAGCTGGGAAACCATGCAGGCTGAAAATATCGGCTACCTGTTTTGGGGCGGCGTGGGGACGGGAAAAAGCTACCTTGCCGCCTGTATCGCCAACGCCCTTATGGAAAAAGAGGTTGCCGTCTGCATGACAAACTTTGCAACGATACTGGGTGACCTTGCCGCCAGCTTTGAGGGCAGGAACGAATATATTTCCCGCCTTTGCAGCTACCCTCTGCTGATACTTGATGATTTCGGTATGGAGCGAGGAACAGAATACGGGCTGGAACAGGTTTACAGCGTGATTGACAGCCGTTACCGAAGCGGCAAGCCGCTGATCGCCACGACCAACCTCACGCTGGAGGAATTGCAGCACCCGCAGGACACGCCCCACGCCCGTATCTATGACAGGCTGACTTCCATGTGCGCCCCCGTCCGCTTCACGGGCAGCAACTTCCGAAAGGAAACCGCACAGGAAAAGCTGGAACGCTTAAAGCAACTGATGAAGCAGCGAAAGGAGAGCCTATGACAGAAACGAAACAGACAAGCACCACCAAAACAGACCGCCGCCCGGACTGTGTGACGGAAATCCGCATGGGCAACTCCGTCCTTACCGTTTCCGGCTTCTTCAAGCAGGGCGCAACCGACACCGCAGCCGACAAGATGATGAAAGTGCTGGAAGCGGAAGCTGCTACACAAAAAACGGCGATTTGACCGACCATAAAGAAGCAGATTTGACGCTTTTGCCGCTATACAGACAGCCGCCCCATGTGGTACAATCAAGGTACGGAATAGTGGGGCTGGCTGTCGGAAACGGAGGATTTTATGTTAAGACAGACCAACCAACAACCAATTACCGCCCTTTACCCAAGACTATCCCATGAGGACGAGCTGCAAGGCGAAAGCAATTCCATTTCCAATCAGAAGCGTATCCTTGAAACCTATGCAAAGCAGAACGGCTTTTCCAATCTGCGCTGGTACACGGACGACGGTTATTCTGGTGCGAACTTTCAAAGACCCGGTTTTCAAGCCATGCTTGCGGACATTGAAGCCGGAAAAGTCGGGACAGTTATCGTAAAGGATATGTCGAGGTTAGGGCGAAACTACCTGCAAGTGGGAATGTACACGGAAATGATTTTCCCACAGAAAGGTGTCCGCTTCATCGCTATCAATGACGGAGTGGACAGCGCACAGGGCGACAATGACTTTGCCCCGCTGCGGAATATCTTTAACGAATGGCTGGTGAGAGATACGAGCAAGAAAATCAAAGCAGTAAAACGCTCAAAAGGCATGAATGGCAAGCCCATCACAAGCAAGCCTGTGTATGGCTACCTCATGGACGAGGATGAAAATTTCATTATTGACGAGGAAGCTGCACCCGTAGTCAAGCAGATATACAACCTCTGTCTTGCCGGGAATGGTCCGACCAAGATAGCCCGTATGCTCACAGAGCAGCAAATCCCCACGCCGGGAACGCTTGAATACCGCAGGACGGGCAGCACCCGCCGCTACCACCCCGGCTATGAGTGCAAGTGGGCGACCAATACCGTAGTGCATATCCTTGAAAACCGGGAATACACAGGCTGTCTGGTAAATTTCAAGACAGAAAAACTTTCTTACAAAGTCAAGCACAGTGTAGAAAATCCCCCGGAAAAGCAAGTGATTTTCGAGAACCACCACGAGCCTATCATAGACACCCAAACATGGGAACGGGTGCAGGAGCTTCGCAAACAGCGCAAACGCCCAAACCGCTATGATGAAGTGGGTTTGTTCTCCGGCATACTGTTCTGTGCGGACTGCGGCAGCGTGATGTATCAGCAGCGATACCAGACGGACAAGCGCAAGCAGGACTGTTATATCTGCGGCAACTACAAGAAACGCACCCATGACTGTACGGCGCACTTTATCCGCACCGACCTCTTGACCGCTGGTGTACTCTCCAATCTGCGGAAAGTGACCAGCTATGCGGCAAAGCATGAAGCCCGGTTTATGAAACTCTTGATTGAGCAGAACGAGGACGGGGGCAAACGCAGGAACGCCGCCAAGAAAAAGGAACTGGAAGCCTCCGAGAAACGCATAGCCGAGTTATCCGCTATCTTCAAGCGGCTGTATGAGGACAGCGTGACCGGGCGCATATCAGACGAGCGTTTCACAGAGCTGTCGGCAGACTATGAAGCAGAGCAACGGGAGCTGAAAGAAAGAGCCGCTGCTATTCAAGCGGAGCTTTCCAAAGCACAGGAAGCCACCGTGAACGCAGAAAAGTTTATGAATGTTGTCCGGCGGCATACCAGCTTTGAAGAACTTACCCCTACTCTGCTGCGGGAGTTTGTAGAGAAAATCGTTGTGCATGAGTGCAGCTATGACGAGAACAAGACCCGCAGACAGGACATTGAGATTTATTATTCTTTTGTTGGCAAGGTGGACTTGCCCGAATAACCGCCCGACCTATCCGACACAATGCGCAAGTGCCGGATAGGAACGGCAAAATTTTTTACACTTCTATTACTTCTTTATCGCACATCAGTAAACGCTTCCGGCACCTATCACACTGCCTTCTCCGATAGGCATCCCTTCGGTAAAAGGATCATATAGCATGCTGGCAGCCATTTTTTCACGTTCTGTCATGATGTGGTCCGTCCTTTCATGTGATATTTCCCGTTATGTCAAAAAAGCGTATATGACAAACGTCCGGACAGCCTGCCGCCCGGACGTTTTAAAGTTTAAGAATGATATTATATTATAACTGAGGACCTGCGGTAACAAGAGCTTTGCCGGCTTCGTTGCCTTCGTATTTTGCGAAGTTCTTGATAAATCTGCCTGCCAGGTCTTTTGCCTTTGTATCCCATTCGGAAGCATCGGCATATGTATCGCGAGGGTCTAATATCGCGGGATCTACGCCGGGAAGTTCAGTGGGAACTTCAAAGTTAAAGTAAGGAATCTTTTTGGTGGGAGCATTTAAGATATCGCCGTTTAAGATGGCATCGATGATGCCGCGGGTATCTTTGATGGAGATACGCTTGCCTGTACCGTTCCAGCCGGTGTTTACAAGGTATGCCTTTGCGCCGCTCTTTTCCATTCTCTTAACGAGCTCTTCTGCATATTTGGTAGGATGAAGCTCGAGGAAAGCCTGACCGAAGCATGCGGAGAAGGTAGGAGTGGGCTCTGTGATGCCGCGCTCTGTACCTGCAAGCTTTGCGGTAAATCCGGACAGGAAGTAATACTGTGTCTGTTCCGGTGTCAGGACAGATACGGGAGGCAGTACGCCGAACGCATCTGCGGACAGGAAGATAACATTTTTAGCGGCAGGAGCTGCGGATACGGGGCGTACTATCTTCTCGATGTGGTTGATAGGATAGGATACGCGGGTATTCTCGGTTACGCTCTTATCAGCGAAATCAATCTTGCCGTTCTCATCCAGAGTAACGTTTTCCAGAAGGGCGTTGCGCTTGATTGCATTGTAGATATCGGGCTCGGAGTCTTTGTCAAGGTCGATAACTTTCGCATAGCAGCCGCCTTCAAAGTTGAATACGCCGTTGTCATCCCAGCCGTGTTCATCGTCGCCAATCAGCAGACGCTTGGGGTCAGTGGAAAGTGTGGTCTTGCCTGTGCCGGACAGACCAAAGAAGATAGCGGTGTTCTCGCCGTTCATATCTGTGTTTGCAGAGCAGTGCATGGATGCGATGCCCTTTAACGGCAGATAGTAGTTCATCATGGAGAACATGCCTTTTTTCATTTCGCCGCCGTACCATGTGTTCAGGATAACCTGCTCACGGGAAGTGATGTTGAACATAGCGGCAGTTTCGGAATTTAAGCCCAGCTCCTTATAGTTTTCAACTTTAGCCTTGGAAGCGTTGAAAACAACAAAATCAGGTTCAAAGTTTTCCAGCTCTTCCGCTGTGGGCTGGATAAACATATTCTTTACAAAATGTGCCTGCCATGCAACTTCCATAATGAAACGGATAGCCATGCGGGTATCATGGTTTGCGCCGCAGAATGCGTCTACTACAAATAAACGCTTATTGGAAAGCTCCTCCAGAGCAATCTTTTTACATGCGTCCCATGCTTCCTGTGTTGCAGGATGATTGTCGTTCTTATATTCGTCGGAGGTCCACCATACGGTGTCTTTGGAGTTGTCGTCCATTACGATGAATTTGTCTTTCGGCGAACGTCCCGTGTAAATACCGGTCATTACGTTTACAGCGCCTAACTCGCTGACCTGCCCTTTTTCATACCCCTCCAACTCAGGTCTGGTCTCTTCATCGAACAGCATTTCGTAAGAAGGATTGTGCACGATTTCTGTCGTGCCGGTGATGCCATACTTGCTTAAATCGATTACAGCCATTTGTCTATTCCTATTCCTTTCTTTGACAGGAGTTACCCGTCAGTATTTTCCAAAGAAGTATTTATAACAACCTCTCTTTTACTATTATATCTATAAAACTATGAAAAGCAATAAAAAAATTATAAAATTCGACGATACATATAAAAAACAAAAGTTAGTATTGCAAAACTAAAATAAGTATGCAATAATCTTGAACTGTACACAGAAGTTAGTCATAACTAACGATACTTGGGAGGATGATGTATGAGCGTGGTAATTGTCGGAGGAAACGAAGGAATGGCAGGACAGTATGAAAGCATTTGCAGGTCCTATGGATATAAGGCAAAGGTGTTTGCCAAAGAGAGCGGAGCCATGAAAAAGAAGATAGGGAATCCGGATCTTTTGATTATTTTTGTAAGTACGGTATCTCACAAGATGATGATCAGCGTAGCACAGGAGGCAAAGAAAAATCGGATTCCAATGGAACGTGTACATACAAGCAGTGCTACGGCGCTTCATAATATTCTTTCGGAAAAATGCAGGGCGGCAGTTTTATAGCCTTGTAATTGCCATTTGTTTGCATTACAATAGGAAACGGAGTCGGTATCGAAAAAGATACCGCAGACGGAGGTAATGATACAAATGAGTGAAAATTGTACACATAACTGTTCTTCCTGCTCCAGTTCCTGCAGCGAACGCACAGAACCGCAGAGCATGTTGGAAAAGCTTAATGACAGCTCTAAAGTACGTCGTGTGATCGGTGTTGTCAGCGGAAAGGGCGGCGTGGGAAAATCTCTGGTGACAGCGCTGCTGGCTTCCCGGATGCAGCAGAAAGGCTTCCGGACAGCAGTTCTGGATGCGGATATTACAGGACCTTGCATTCCAAAGATATTTGGTCTGACCAAAAAGGCAATGGGCGTACCCAACGGGATATTGCCGGTTCTGACGTCCGGCGGGACTCAGGTGATGTCCGTTAATCTTTTGCTGCCGCAGGATACCGATCCGGTAATCTGGCGTGGGCCGCTGATAGCGGGGGTTGTAAAGCAGTTCTGGACAGATGTCATCTGGCAGGATGTGGATTATATGTTTGTAGATATGCCGCCCGGAACAGGAGATGTTCCTCTGACTGTATTTCAGTCTATCCCGGTGGACGGGATAGTTGTTGTGACATCTCCGCAGGAGCTCGTAGGGATGATCGTCGGAAAAGCGGTCAAAATGGCTTCTGCGATGAATATTCCTATACTTGGTATTGTAGAAAATATGTCTTATTTTGAATGTCCTGACTGCGGCAAAAGGCATGCCATTTTTGGAGAAAGCCATGCAGAGGAGCTGGCGGCGGGGTACGGAATCCCGATGTTGGCAAAGCTGCCGATAGATCCTGATATTCCGAGGATGTGCGATGCAGGGCGCGTAGAGGATGTGCGGGGAAACTGGCTGGATGAACTGATAGCATCGTTCCCGGGATTGAACGCGTAAAAAAGAAGGACAACAGCGCGCCGGATCATAGAATTTTGAATTTTTTGCAACTTTTCTGTATTGTAATGCGTCTGTAATAATAGAAGGGTAATGATGAAAATATTAAAGCAGATTTTATACATGCAGGGAGGTGCACATTATGAAGAAAGGTAAAGGATACGGCGAATTTTCCTATAGCAGCAGAAGATTTAAGAAAGCGTTGGGACTGCTTTGCGCAGCTGCGGTTTTTATTCCGGGGCTGTCTATGAGAGTGCAGGCTTCGGAAACGCCTCCGGTGCAGACGAATGGAGGATGGACAACGGATATAGGGACAGTTGAGACGGAGACAGCGCCGGAAACATTGGATTTTGGCTTTTTTATCCCTCAGGTTTCCATTTATTACGGACAACAGCTCAAAGCAGCAGCATTGTCAGGAACGGCTACGAATGAACAGGGACAAACTGTGAACGGAACATTTTCGTGGCTATATCCTGAAACTGTTATGGAACAGCTGGGAACCGTCACGGCGGAAGCGGTCTTTAAGCCTTCGTCCGTAGCGCCGGCTGACAGTGGAGCGGCTTTGGGAGGAGGCTGGATATCGGCGGAGATATCTGGAGGACAGAATACCCAGACGGCGCTGCCGAAGCAGTATCTGTCCGTTCATGTGAAGGTGGAACCGGCTCCGGTCGATATTGTGGAAGCTCCATGGACTGCCACGCCTTTTAAAAAGGGTCTTGTGTTAAAGGATATCCGGCTGGAGGGCGGTATGGCAACGGTCGGTTATCCGGCTCCCTATGGGAAAAAGGCAGACCAGACCGGTGTTGTGAGCGGAAGCTTTTCGTGGGCGGAGCCGGATTATGTTCTGGAAGAAGGAAAGCAGGATGTGAAGGTCATCTTTACGCCTGACCGGAAAGAGTACCAGCCCGGCGAGACAGTGCTGACACTTGAAGTGCCGGAGGAGCAAAAACCCGAAAAACCTCAGATGCCCCGGCTGTACCTGTCGTGCCCGGATATTTTTTACGGGGAGACGGTAAGGGCAGAGGCATGGGCGGATGGAGACACCCAGCCGTTTATTACATACAGCTATAAAGGAAAAGGACGCACGGTCTACCCCGAGAGCCAGACGCCTCCAAAGGAGCCGGGAGAATATATAGCATATGCGGAGGTACACGAGTCAGAGCTGTTTGAACCGGTATTTTTGGAGGAGGATTTTACGATTAAAAGGGCAATCCCTAAGATGGAGATTTCCGCCGACCGTACGGAAGTAAAAGGAGGCGGCAGGGTCAACCTCAGGATAACGGTCAGAAATATGCATGACAGTAAGCTGAAAGAAGGGCTTCCCGCAGCGTCAGGGCTTCGGTGGTCCTTTGAAGGAAAGCCCGCAGTCCGGCACGAGCAGGAGATAAAGGGCAGCGACGGGACTTATACGGCGGCGTTTTCCGTGCCGGATGAAAACGGGACGGTCACCTGCAGGGTCTATATGGCGGGAAACAGCTTTTACGAGAGCAGCGAAGCGGCTGTGACGGTGCAGGTCAGGAAAAATGACAAGCCTTCCGGCGGGAATAAGGATGAAGGCGGGAGCAAGGATGACGGAAAGCACGACAGCCATAAAAAAGATGAGGAAGAAGAACCTGCAGTCAAGACTCCTGAGGAGGTTGAGGCAGAGTTCTGGCAGGATGTGATATTCCGTATTTACAAGGCGCAGGAAAAGGGCGAGACAGTTACCATCAACGCGAAGGGGCACGGGCAGATGCCCGATAAGGTGATGGAAGCGCTCCGCGGCCATAAAAAGGTGACGCTCGCGCTCGTGTGGGACGGAGATATGATATTTATTCCTGCGGGAAAAGCTCCTGTAGCCAAAAAAGGCGGCGCTGCGTGGACGCTGATGGAGCTGTCGAAATCTTATCCTGCACCCAGGCCGGCAGATGCGAAGCCTCAGAAGCCTGCGGCAGAGAATAAGCCTCCTCAGAGTAAGCCGGTCATAAATCAGCCGTCAAAGCCTGCAGCGCAGAGCCAGAGCGGTTCCTCCAATGTTTCCGGCGGCAGCGGAAATCATTCCGGCACAGCGGGCGGCAGCAGTGAAGCCCAGCCGGAAAGCAGTGAAGCAGAGAGCACGGAGCATACGGAAGAGACGGCAGAGACAGAAAGCACGGAAGAGACAACGGAAGGTGCAGGAACAGAAGAGTCGATTCAGGAGAGCGAGAGTGCTTCCGAAGAATTTGCAGATTCCGAAAAAAAGACAGATTGGCTTACCATTGCAGCCTGTGTCTGCGCGGGGGCGGGACTGATCGCAGTGCTCGTCGCCATCGCAACACTCGTCTTAAAGAAAAAAGGGGAACTGTAATGGCTTGATACAGATACTGTAAAAGACAGAAAGGAAACGGATGAAATGATACCTGAGCTTGCAAGGATGTCTGTGGTGATAAAATCACAGCATGAAACATCCGTTATGACAGGAAACTATGAAATGGCTTACGCCTGCGGACTGCTGTGCCGGCTCGCAGGCGCAGCCCTGCCGGAGTGGACGCAGGCGAAGGAGCTTCAGGAGAAAACGCTGGAGCTGTTAAAAAGCTATGCGCCGGCAGATGACAGGGAGAAAAATGTGCTCCACATGCTGCATTTTTATCATCCGGATGATAATGCGGACGGGCAGGTAAGAGAGCTTGTGGGGATGGGATTTGAAGAGGTACATCTGTGGGAGATGAATCCGAAAAAATAGGGATGCAGTAAAATGGGTGTCAGAAAGAAGAATGTGAAACTTCTTTCTGACACCCGTTTTATATTATACGTACCTTTTTATTTTATGCAGCTGATGTTTAACCGGAGGTCAGCACCCAAGCATCTTTAAGTCGCGATAAAATGCCGGATAACTGATGTTTACGCACTCCGCATCCTGGATAGTGGTAACGCCGTCGGCGCACAGGCCTGCAACGGCAAAGCTCATGGCGATACGGTGGTCCTGACAGGAGTTGACAGGTGCGCCGTAAAGCGGTTTCCCTCCCCGGATGATCATGCCGTCGTCTGTCGGTGTGACATCGCAGCCCATCGCAAGAAGCGCTTCTGTGACGGAGGCGATACGATCGGATTCTTTGAATTTTAATTCAGACGCATCGCGGATGACCGTCTCGCCGTCAGCGAATGCCGCGAGGACAGCGATAACAGGAATTTCGTCGATGAGTGTCGGGATAAGGCTGCCTTCCACCACGGTTCCATGCAGAGAGGAAGCGGTTACAAGAATATCTGCAACAGGTTCTCCGGCGCAGAGCCTTTTGTTTTGGAGGATGATATTGCCGCCCATAGCCCGGATGACAGTGAGAATGCCCGCACGAGTCGGGTTGATGCCGACATTTTTAACAAGTATTTCAGATCCGGGGACTAAAAGCCCTGCGGCAAGAAAATAGGCAGCGGAGGAAATATCCCCGGGGACTTCAACTTTCTGACCATACAGTCTGGATCCGGGAGTGAGGACAGCGGTCAATCCTTCAGTCTTTATCTCTGCGCCAAACCCTGTAAGCATAAGTTCAGTATGATTGCGGCTGAGAGCCGGTTCTGTCACGCGTGTTTGACCGTCGGCATAGAGTCCGGCGAGCAAAATGGCGGATTTGACCTGAGCGGAGGCAACCTGAGTGGAGTAGGATATGCCGGAAAGCCTTCTGCCGCTTATCTGAAGCGGAGCGCAGTCGTTTTCACGGATACTTCTGATATCCGCACCCATCAGAGAAAGGGGCTCTATGATGCGCTTCATCGGACGCTTCTGAATGGAGGCATCCCCCGTCAGCGTGCAGGAAAAATTCTGCCCTGACAGGATGCCGGAGATGAGCCGGGTTGTAGTGCCGGAATTCCCGGCGTCCAGAATGGAATCCGGCGCTGAAAGTCCGCGTATCCCTTTGCCGTGTACGAGGATTTTTTCGGTTGTATTTTCTATTTCGATGCCGAGCTTTCTAAAGCATGAAATAGTAGAAAGACAGTCTGCACCCTGTAAAAAATTAGTGACTTCGGTCAGCCCTTCTGAAATAGCGCCGAACATAATGCTTCTATGGGAGATGGATTTATCGCCGGGGACGGTGACTTCGCCCCGCAACGCGCCGCTTTTTTTGATTTCCATAAAAAATCCTTTCTTTTATTTTAAATATGCGTCGTATACCCGCGCTCCTTCAGCAGACGGGAGGCACGTTCGATAGAGGATTCCTCGTAAAATTCGATACGTAAGACTCCTTCCTCCGCCTCGCGGTTATGGACAATACCGATATTTTTGATATTGATTCCGTTTAAGGCAAGGAGGGTAGCGACTGCTGCCAGCGAGCCGGCTTCATCGGGAATGTCTACCCGCAGAGAATAGATACGCTTGATGGGGCCGCTCCCGGCGTCAATAAACGATTCCCGGTAGGTACGGGCTCCATCAAAAAACTGATAGAGTGCATCGGAATTTGCATCATCCAGCTCTTTTTTTATGTTGACCAGTGTATCAATGTAGTCCTGAAGCAGGGAAGATATATTGACCGTATTGGTCATACATATCTGCTGCCACATGACCGGAGATGATGAAGCTATCCGTGTGATATCCTTGAAACCGCCTGCTGCAATGGATTTCATCAGCTGTCCGGGGTCATCGTGATCGCGGACCAGCTGTACGAGTGCGGCAGCAACAATGTGGGGGAGATGACTGACTGCAGCGGTCACATAATCGTGTCTGCAGCTGTCTAGCCGGAGCGGAATGGCGCCGGTAGAGCGGATGAGCTCCTGAAAACGGCTTACTTTCTCGGATGGTACATCGGAGGCGGGCGTGAAGATGTAGTAAGCATTTTCCAGAAGGGAGGCTTTGGAATTGACAAAGCCAATGCGCTCGCTGCCCGCCATAGGGTGTCCGCCGATAAAGCAGTCTGTCAGCTTCAGCTCATGGATGAGCCGATCGATGGGGGTCTTTACGCTTCCGACATCTGTGAGGATACAGCCGCTTTTTTTATATGAAAGGATTTTTTGAAGGTTTTCGTCATTCCGGGAAACCGGGGCGCATAAAAAAATATAGTCACACTCAGTGAACGCATCCTGCGGCTCCGGGTATACGGCGTCTGCGATACCTTCCTCAATCGCCAGACGGCAGGTATCTTCGTTCGGGTCACAGGCGATGATACGGATATCCGTCCGGTTCTGCCTGAGGGCGCGCGCGATCGAGCCGCCGATAAGTCCGATGCCGATAAAACCACAACTTATCATGATATGCGCTCCTTTATCAGGCGTGCCTGCCGGAAAGATTCCAGTAAGGCTCCAGTTCTTTTGTCAGCCGGTCGAATTTTTCAAAATTGAGCGATTGAGGACCGTCTGAAAGGGCGCAGGCGGGATTGTTATGTACTTCGATCATAAGCCCGTCTGCTCCGCTTGCGATAGCTGCTTTTGCCATCGGGGGCACATAGCGGTAGGAGCCTGTCGCATGAGAAGGGTCTACGATGACAGGCAGGTGGGTGCGTTCTTTTAGGACGGGGACCGCACTCAGGTCAAGCGTATTGCGCGTGGACGTTTCATAGGTACGGATGCCGCGTTCACATAAAACCACATTTTCATTTCCTTCTGCCATAATATATTCGGCGGCGTTTAACCATTCGTCAATGGTGGCGCAAAGACCACGCTTTAACAGGACGGGAAGTCCGGAACGGCCGGCTTCTTTCAGTAGGATAAAGTTCTGCATATTGCGCGCGCCAATCTGTATCATGTCCACATATTTGACTGCAGCTTCAATGGCTTCCAGACTGACGACTTCGCAGATGGTGGCAAGACCGAATGCTTTTCCGGCTTCCTGCATGTATCTTAAGCCTTCTTCTTCCAGACCCTGAAAAGAATAGGGAGAGGTACGAGGCTTGTATGCGCCTCCGCGCAGGATGGTCGCACCACATTTTTTGACTGCTTCAGCAATCAGCATGAGCTGGCTGTTTGATTCAACTGCACAAGGACCGGCCATGATGGTGCGGGTGCCGGGACCTATCTTTGTGCATCCTACCGTAACGCTTGACGGCTGGGGATGGAATTTTAAGTTGGCGAGTTTGTAACTTTCCGTTACGGGAACAATGCGATCAACCTCATCGAAAAGCGCGAGATTTTCCTGTGAAAGCTTCGTTTTATCACCGACTACGCCGATGATAGTGACCTGTGTCCCCTCCGAAAGATGGGGCGTCAGACCGTTTGATTCGATATAATCTTTTACGGCGTCCACATTTTTGGGGGATGCGCCGGGCTTCATAATAATAATCATCGAAAATAACCCTCCGTTTATATGCTCCTTTCAATATATCACGTTAAAGTGCGAAAATCAACCGGACAGGGCAGTTATTTTTCAAAGAAATTTCATGTTAAATCTGCTTAAAAAGACTTGCTAAAAGTGACAAAGTTTAGTAAAATATCCACATGGGGAAATTGGGAATGATTTTCGTCCGTTAAAAATCTTTGACAGAATACCCAGAATTTGCATCATACGGAGGAATTGAGATGAACATTTACACAACTGACAAGATCCGTAACGTGGTTCTGTTAGGCCATGGCGGTTCGGGCAAGACCAGCCTTGTGGAAGCGATGGCTTATCTGGCGGGTATCACATCGAGAATGGGGAAGATCGCAGACGGCAATACAGTCAGCGATTTTGGCAAGGAAGAACAGAAGAGACAGATTTCTATCAGCACATCCGTTGTCCCGGTGGAGTGGAACGGTGTGAAGATAAATATTTTAGATACACCCGGTTATTTTGACTTTGTAGGTGAAGTGGAAGAAGCAGTGAAGGCTGCCGGCGCCGCCATTATCGTTGTAAACGGCAAATCAGGTATCGAGGTCGGTACGGAAAAGGCATGGGAACTGTGCGAGAAGTATAAGCTTCCCCGTTTCATCTATGTTACGAATATGGATGTCGACAATGCTTCCTATCGTCAGATTGTCGAGGATCTGAAAGAGAGATACGGCAAGAAGATAGCGCCGTTTAACCTGCCTATCCGTGAGAATGAGCATTTTGTCGGTTATGTCAATGTGGTTTCAGAGACCGGTAACCGTTGGCAGGGCAAGGACGTTGTTTCCTGCGACATCCCGGATTATAACAGACCTAATCTGGAGATATGCCGCGAGACTCTGATGGAGGCGGTTGCGGAGACGAGCGAAGAGTTCATGGAGAGGTATTTCGGCGGCGAGACGTTTTCCGAAGCGGAGATTCGTGCTGCGCTCCGCACGAACGTAATAGATGGTTCTATCGTTCCGGTGTCCATGGGTTCCAATACGCTGTGTCAGGGTGTTTACACACTGTTGGACGATATCGTAAAATATGTTCCCAGCCCTGAGGACAGGGAATGCGCAGGCATCAGTCTAAAGACAAACGGTATCTTCCAGGCAGACTATGATTTCGCAAAACCGAAGTCTGCTTATGTTTATAAGACAATGGTGGATCCTTTCATCGGCAAATATTCTTTGATAAAGGTATGCTCCGGTGTTTTGAAGACGGATGATATGATGTACAACAGCGACAGTGACGTAGAGACAAAAATAGGTAAGCTCTATGTACTGCAGGGCAACAAGCCTATAGAGGTGAGTGAGCTTCATGCAGGGGATCTGGGTGCGCTGGCAAAGCTGACAGGAGCAAAGACAGGAGATACCCTCTCTACAAAGGCAAATCCGGTAGCGTATGCGAAGACCGAGTTTTCCAAGCCCTATACCGCAAAGCGTTATAAGGCGGCGAATAAGGGAGATATTGACAAGATTTCCCAGTCCCTGCAGAAAATGACGGATGAGGACAGGACATTGGTTCTTGTGAACGACGCGGAAAATCATCAGTCCCTTATCTATGGCATGGGTGACCAGCATCTGGACATTGTGGCAAGCCGTCTGGAGAATGAATACAAGGTCAAGATAGAGCTTTCCCAGCCCAAGGTTGCCTATAGAGAGACGATACGTAAGAAATCCGATGTGGAATATAAGTATAAAAAGCAGTCCGGCGGTCATGGTCAGTATGGCCATGTAAAGATGCGTTTTGAGTCTTCCGGTGATCTGGAATCTCCTTATGTATTTGAGCAGGTTGTTGTGGGCGGTGCAGTTCCGAAAAACTACTTCCCGGCAGTGGAGAAGGGTATTGCGGAAGCAGTCCAGAAGGGACCTCTGGCAGCATATCCGGTTGTTGGCGTGAAGGCTGTTTTATATGATGGTTCTTATCATCCGGTGGATTCTTCTGAGATGGCGTTCAAGATGGCAGCGTCTCAGGCATTCAAGAAAGGCTTTATGGAAGCTGGTCCTGTGCTGTTAGAGCCGATTTCCTCTTTGAAAGTCACTGTTCCGGATTCCTATACGGGTGACGTTATGGGCGACTTGAATAAGAGACGGGGCAGAGTGCTCGGTATGACTCCCGTAAGTGGCGGAAAGCAGATAATCGAGGCGGATGTTCCGACCTCCAACCTGTATGGCTATTGTACAGATCTGCGTTCCATGACAGGCGGACGCGGCGTATATGAATATACATTTGCGCGTTATGAGCAGGCTCCTTCCGATGTTCAGGAGAAGGAAATAGCGGCAAGAGCTTCCAAACTGACGGAAGGCGGCGAGGAGTAAGCCTTTTTCACGATAGGAAAGCTTCTCTGTTGTCACAGAAAAATATGTCAGGCGCACTCACACGAAAGAAGGATGTTGCCTGACGGCAGAGTTCGAATGTGACGCGGATGTGCGTCAATGTGCATATCTTTTTATGATAGGACGGCTTACAGTATTTGATACGGCAGTTTTTAAAATCCGGCGGCAGGGATTATCCTGCTGCCGGATTTTTTTGGCGACAGGAAAGCTTACTTTGTGAGAACGGATATGTACAGGGACATCGGATATTCATTACAAATATAAAGATTTTGTAAAACCGTTCGGTTTGCTTGACAGCAGTGTATCGTTCCGATACGATAAAAGGACAAGTACATCCAAGGAGGTCTGTATGAAAAAGGGTAAAAAAGCGCTTTATTGGACGATTGGCGCGGCAGTTTTGCTGACAGCAATCTTTATCTGCTATTATGTAACACTTCCGGCAATCAATATTCATTCGGAGGGATTCTGGTTTTTCCTGATGGGATTGATTGTAGCCGGAGCATTGCTCTATGCGATCCGCCAGACTGTTAAGATCCAGAAAAACTACGGCAAAAATGCACATATCGACTGGAAGGATTTCAAGCTCATAAAGGTGCTGGGAGTCTTATTTCTCGTGATATTGGCAGTTTATCTGATAGGGAGTCTGCTGTCTTCTCCTATCATCAATGCGAAGAAGTATCAGGCACTCCTGAGTGTGGAGGAACGTAATTTTACAGATGATATCAAAGAAGTGGATTACAACACCATTCCTCTGCTGGACCGGGATTCCGCAGCAATACTGGGTGACCGGAAGATGGGGAGCATGGTTGAGATGGTTTCCCAGTTTGAGGTGGCAAACGATTATACACAAATAAATTATCAGGGAAAGCCGGTCCGCGTGACGCCGCTTGTCTATGCGAGCCCGATCAAATGGCTGACGAACCAGAAAAACGGTATCCCTGCCTACATGAAGATAGACATGACCACACAGGATACGGAGATAGTGATGCTTGAGGAAGGCATCAGATATTCAAAGTCCGAATATTTTAACCGGAATATCTACAGACATCTGCGTTTCAAATTCCCTACTTATATTTTTGACGACCAGATATTTTTTGAAATCGATGAAGAGGGGACTCCTTTCTGGGTGTGTCCCGTAAAAAAATTCAACATCGGTCTATTTGGCGGTCATACGGTTGGCAGAGTTGTTTTGTGCAATGCGATCACAGGGGAATGTACGGATTATGCGGTAGAGGAAGTACCGCAGTGGATAGATAAGGTGTTTTCGGCAGAACGCCTGATAGAGCTGTACGATTATCATGGCGTTTTGGTACATGGATTTTTTAACAGCGTTCTCGGACAGAGGGATTGTATCCGTACGACAGAAGGCTACAATTATATTGCGCTGGATGATGATGTATGGGTTTATACGGGATTAACGAGCGTAAACGGAGACCAGTCGAACGTCGGATTTGTCCTGATGAACCAGAGGACGATGGAAGCACGGTATTATAAGGTGGAGGGCGCAACGGAAACCTCTGCGATGTCTTCGGCAGAAGGTCAGGTGCAGAACTTAAATTATCGCGCGACATTCCCGCTGCTTCTGAATATTTCCGGTGAACCTACTTATTTTGTGGCGTTAAAAGACGGAGCCGGGCTTGTAAAAAAATATGCGATGATAAATATCCAGAAGTATCAGTGGGTAGCTATTGGTGATACGGTCAAGGAATGTGAGAAAAATTATAACGAGCTGCTCTCCACAAACGGCATCGTCAGCGAGATATCCTCGGATGCAAAAGAAATATCAGGAGTGATAGAAGTCATCTCTCCGGTTGTCATCGAAGGGAATACTCACTATTATATATGCCTGCAGGGGCAGGACGATATTTTTGACGTCAATGTAAGCGATCAGAATCTGACGGGTATTATTCGCGCGAAAGAGGGCGACCGCATTAAGATGCTCTATGAGGAGGGCTACGGTCTGAATCAGGTTGTGAACTTTGAATGAGCCGTGTTACTGTTCGCCGGCAAGCCGGCGAACAGTAACTGAGCTGTCACAGCAGCTGAGGGATCGTCGAAACCGGTCTTGACAAAAATACCGGTCTTGGGTAAAATAAAACAGAATTTAAAACAGTTTCAGAGACAGTGAAGAGAACGAGTAGGAGAAGACCTGCTTTCAGAGAGCTGGCGGAGGGTGTGAGGCAGCAGCAAGGCTTTTTTGAACTGATCTTGGAGTCCTTTCTGGGAAAGAACGCTTTCGTTAGTTTATGACGGGGAAGCGGACAAGTAACAGGGAGCGGGCAGCGCCGTTATACGCATCGAGCGTGCGGGAACAGATTTCCGCAAAGTAGAGTGGTACCGCGGAGAAACAGGCTTTCTCGTCTCTATAACAGGGATGAGAAAGCCTTTTTTATGCGATAAGAAATTTTGAAGGAGGAAGCAAATGGAACGGGTTTATAATCCAAAAGAAATTGAACAGAAATGGCAGAAGATATGGGAGGATGAGAAGGCGTTTGCAGCGACCGATGACTATTCCCGACCGAAATTTTATGCGTTGGTGGAGTTTCCGTATCCATCCGGTCAGGGACTTCATGTAGGTCATCCGCGTCCGTATACGGCGCTGGATATCGTTGCCAGAAAGAGAAGGATGGAAGGCTATAACGTGCTGTATCCCATGGGATGGGATGCGTTCGGACTGCCGACCGAGAACTATGCCATCAAAAACCATATTCATCCGAAGATAGTAACAAAAAACAATGTACATCATTTTAAAGAGCAGCTGCAGTCTCTGGGCTATTCCTTTGACTGGGACAGAGAGGTTAACACGACCGACCCTGATTATTACAAATGGACGCAGTGGATATTTTTAAAGCTGTTTAAGGCGGGACTTGCATATAAGGCGGAAATGCCTATCAACTGGTGTACATCCTGTAAGGTAGGTCTTGCGAATGAAGAAGTGGTAAACGGCCATTGTGAGCGCTGCGGAGCAGAGGTTGTTCGCAAGGTAAAGAGCCAGTGGATGCTGAAGATAACCGAATATGCGGATAAGCTTCTGGAAGGGCTGGACGGCGTTGATTATATTGAACGTGTAAAGGTTTCCCAGAAAAACTGGATAGGACGTTCCACGGGAGCAGAGGTGGACTTTGCGATTTCCGGTAAGGAGGATAAGCTGCGTATTTATACGACGCGCCCGGATACGCTTTTTGGCGTGACTTATATGGTTATTTCTCCGGAGCATCCTTATATTGAAAAATTTGCGTCTGAAATCAAAAACATGGATGAAATCAAAGCGTATCAGGAGCAGGCTGCCAAAAAGTCTGATTTTGAGCGTTCTGAGCTGGCAAAGGAAAAGACCGGTGTTCAGATAGATGGCCTGACTGCGGTAAATCCTGTAAACGGCAAGGAAATTCCTATCTGGGTTTCTGATTATGTCCTGATGAGCTATGGAACGGGCGCTATCATGGCGGTTCCCGCTCATGACGAAAGAGACTGGGAATTTGCGAAAAAGTTTGGTATGCCCATCATTCAGGTAGTAGAGAGTGCCGACGGTCCTGTAGATGTAAATGAAGCGGCATTTACGGATGTCGCGACAGGCAGGCTTGTAAATTCCGGCTTCTTAAACGGAATGGAGGTTTCGGAAGCAAAAGAGGCTATCGTTTCCCATCTGGAAAAAGAAGGTATCGGTACCGCAAAGACGAACTACAAGCTGCGCGACTGGGTATTTTCGAGACAGCGTTACTGGGGCGAGCCTATCCCGATCGTTCACTGTGAAAAATGCGGTTATGTGCCGTTGCCGGAAGATCAGCTTCCGTTAGAACTTCCCGATGTTGACAGCTATATGCCGACGGATAACGGCGAGTCCCCTATCGCGGCAATGAGAAGCTGGGTAGAGACAACCTGTCCCTGCTGCGGCGGCAAGGCGGAGAGAGAAACGGATACGATGCCTCAGTGGGCGGGCTCTTCCTGGTACTTCCTGCGCTATACCGACCCGCATAATGAAAATGCGCTCGCCAGCAAAGAAGCGCTGAAGTACTGGCTGCCCGTAGACTGGTACAACGGCGGTATGGAGCATACGACGCTTCACCTTCTGTATTCCCGTTTCTGGCATCGCTTCCTGTATGATCAGGGTGTGGTTCCGACAAAGGAGCCTTATCAGAAGCGTACCTCTCATGGCATGATACTGGGCGAAAACGGCGAAAAGATGAGCAAATCCCGCGGAAACGTGGTAAATCCGGATGATATCGTCAATGAATTCGGTGCGGATACGCTGCGTACCTATGAGATGTTCATCGGCGCGTTCGAGCTGAGCGCCGCATGGAGCAACGAAGGCGTGAAGGGCTGCCGCAGATTTTTGGAGCGCGTATGGAAGCTTCAGGAAATCGTAACGGATGAGAGCGGTTATTCCAAAGAGCTGGAAACAAAGATGCATCAGACGATCAAAAAGGTCTCCAATGATTTTGAGGCGCTCAAATACAATACCGCAATCGCGGCGATGATGTCCCTGATAAATGATTTTTATAAGGCAGGCAAGGTGACCCGCGATGAGTTTAAGACGCTTCTTGTGCTTTTAAATCCGGTTGCCCCCCACATGACAGAAGAACTGTGGCAGAGCATGGACTTCGGCGGGCGCCTGTACGAGACATCCTGGCCTGTATGGGATGAAGCAAAGACAGTGGAAGCAGAGATAGAGATAGCTGTTCAGGTAAACGGTAAAGTGCGCGCTACAATTAAGGTTGCGGCAGACGTTTCCAAAGAAGACGCGATTGCAGCCGGCAAAGAGGCTGTTGCAGACAAGCTGACAGGACAGATAGTCAAAGAAATATATGTTCCCGGACGCCTTGTAAATATCGTACAGAAGGGCTGAAAAAGCACCGGGATCAAACCGCATATTTAAAAACAGGATCGGAAACCTCCAGTAAAAAGGAGGTTTCCGTTTTTTGTTTCGGACACAATATTCTCACGGAATAAACACAGTTTTCTCACAGATTCCTCCTGCTTTGAACACATTTGGGAGCTATGATGATAGATGTATAAAATCGCAGCGATGACAGTTTTGAATCGCTGAAAGGGAGGAGAACATCATGATTGAGATTTCGCATCTGGTCAAGAAATACGGAAACCATTATGCGGTGAACGATCTGAGCGTCCGGATAGAAGAAGGACAGATTTACGGATTTTTAGGGCCCAACGGGGCGGGAAAATCGACAACGATGAACATCATCACAGGCTATGTGGCGCCTACGTCGGGGACGGTGATGGTGGACGGCTTTGATATCGAAAAGGAGCCGGAAAAAGCAAAGAAAAAAATCGGATATCTGCCGGAGCTGCCGCCGCTGTATCAGGAGATGACGGTGGAGGAATATTTAAAATTTGCCGCGGAGCTGAAAAAGATTCCTGCAAAAGAACGGAAGGCAGCCATCGAAAAGTCAATCTGTACAGCATGTCTGGAGGACGTCAGAAAACGCCTTATCTCCAATCTTTCCAAAGGGTATAAACAGAGAGTCGGGCTGGCGCAGGCAGTTTTGGGCGACCCGCAAACCATTATCCTGGATGAGCCGACAGTAGGGCTTGATCCCAAACAGATGATAGAAATGCGTGAGCTGATCCGAAGCCTGAAAAAAGATCACACGGTCATTTTAAGCTCCCATATCCTGTCAGAGGTCAGTGCAGTATGCGATCAGATACTCATTATTTCCAAAGGGCGGCTGGTTGCCAGCGATACGCCGGAAGGGCTGCAGGAGAAGATGCAGGGGGCGGGAGAGCTGGAAGTTGAAGTCAGGGGAAGCGCAGCGCCTCTCCGTACGCTGCTTTCCAATCTGGATAATGTGGAACGTTACAGCGTTTCAGAAGAAAATGGAACGGTGCGGGCTGTCGTTGTAGAAAAAACGGGAACTGATATCCGGGAGGCGCTGTTTTATGAACTGGCAGAAAATCATATGCCTTTGCTCCTGTTACAGAATAAGACCGGCTCTCTGGAAGATATTTTCCTTGAGCTGACGGATAAAGAGCAGGAGGTTACGAAATGATAGCGATTTATAAAAGAGAACTGAAAAATTTCTTTACGACTGTGACGGGCTGGCTGTTCATTGCGGCGCATGTGTGCATGGCGGGGCTTTATTTTTTTGCGGTCAATTTGCTTTCCGGTTATGCAAATGTAGGGGAAACGGTTTCGAGCATCCTGTTTCTGCTGCTTTTGACAACCCCCATTCTTTCCATGCGTATTCTGGCAGAAGAGCGTAAACAGAAAACGGATCAGCTTACGCTGACCAGTCCGGTATCGGTGGCTGGCATTGTGTGCGGCAAATATCTGGCTCTGGCGACTGTGTTTACAGTCCCTGTTGCTGTAATGTGTACATTTCCGATTATTTTAAGCCGCTACGGCACAGTCCCTATGGGGGAAAGCTATACGGCTATCCTTGTTTATTATCTGTTCGGACTGACCTGTCTTGCGGTGGGACTGTTTATTTCTTCTATTACGGAAAGTCAGGTGATCGCAGCGGTACTGAGCTTTGCCGTGCTGTTTACCACGTATATGATGTCTTCCATAACATCCGTTATTTCTGCATCCGGAAATGCGGTAACGAAGGTGCTGAGCGCCTTTGATTTCTCCTCCAGACTTGATGCAATGCTCGGAGGGACGCTGGACTTGAAGGCTGTTTTGTATTTTCTGACGGTTATCGTCGTGTGCCTGTTTTTAACTGTCCAGTCTATCCAGAAAAGACGTTATCATATTTCTGTCAAAAGTCTTTCTATGGGTGCCTACAGTATCGGAATGGTTGTAGTGGTGCTCGTGAGTGCGGTGTTTTTGAATCTGGCAGTTTCTGCTTTGCCGGACAGATATACGACGGTGGATGTGACGGATCAGAAGCTTTATTCGTTGACGCCGACAACGAAAAAGCTGTTAAAGGAATTATCCGAGGATGTAACGGTTTATGTGATAAATTCAGAAGGGAACCAAGACAGCCTGATCGAAAAAACTTTGAACAGTTATGCGGAATTTTCCGATCATATCGAGGTGATTTATAAAGATCCCGTTGTATCTCCTGATTTTTATAAACAATATACGGACAGTATTTCCGTGAATTCTCTGATAGTAGAATGCGGTGACCGTTTCCAGGTGATTGATTACAAAGATCTTTATACATATGATTTCGATTCCTATACTTATCAGCAGGCGGTGAGCGGTTACGATGCGGAGGGACTTTTAACGAGCGCTGTTGCGTATGTGACGAGCGAAAACACATCTCCGGTATATCGGTTGGAAGGGCACGGGGAACAGACGCTGGAACAGGCGTTTTCGGACGGTATGAAAAAGGAAAATGTCGCTCTTGAAACACTGACGCTTTTAACTGCTGACGGCGTGCCGGAAAATGCCTCGGGCGTTATGCTCCTGTCGCCAACGAGCGATTTAAACGAGGACGACGTGCAAAAGCTGATAGACTATCTGAATAGAGGCGGCAGGATTTTAATAACCACTTCTTATACGGAGCATTTCAGTGAGGAAATGCCAAATCTGACAAAAGTGCTCGATTATTTTGGTATTTCCATCGGGGACGGTCTTATAGTAGAGACGGATCAGGATATGATGTACCAGAGTCCGCTTTATCTTTTGCCGGAGGTGGAAGCAGACGGTCTGACTGCGGGGGTATTTGGGAAAACATATGATTTTATCATGATGCCCTATACGCAGCCTATTCTCATAAAGGAAACGGAGGGTGTAACCGTAACGCCTCTTTTGTCTACATCTCAGGGCGCTTACAGCAAAACGGGATTAAATGATTCCGGAGATACCAAAAAGGCGGAAGGGGATTTGGAAGGTCCTTTTGCAGTTGGCGTACGTGCACAGAAAGCGCTGGATTCCGAAAAGATAGCGGAACTCATTGTATACAGCTCTGATATGCTTTTTACGGAAGTTTCCAACAGATACACAATGGACAATAATCTGACCCTTTTTACAAATGCGGTAAGTGCGATGGGAGGGAAGGAAGATAGTATTTCCATTCCGGTCAAATCCTATCAGGCTGAGCTTGTGACGGTCCCGATGGGTTCTGCGGTACGTCTGGCGGTTCTTTTTATGGGCATTATTCCGGTCGGCTCGCTGACAGCTGGTATCGTGATCTGGGTAAGGAGGAAAAAGAGATGATGAAAAAACAGAAAATCCAGATGTGTATCCTGCTTGCAGTGTGCGGTCTCTGTGTGGGAGGATATTTTGCAATCAACAGGCATGAGTTTGAAATAAAGGAGGAGCTTTCCGAGGTTTTGGTTACGGATTTTAATAAAGATGACGTGACAGGGCTGACAGTTTCCGGCGACTATGAATTAAAGCTTGTGAAGGGGGACGACGGCGTATGGAGGGAAGAAAGTATTCCGGAAAAGGCGATAAAACAGGAGAGTGTGAACATGCTTTTAAGCGAGATAGACAACATTACGACTTCGGAAACTGTGATAGAAGCTCCGGAGGATTTAAGTCAGTACGGGCTTGACGAGCCGTTTCGGACTATTACAGCAGAGCTGTCCGACGGTACATCCGTGACGCTCTGTGCGGGTGCAAAGAGTGATCTTTTGTCGAAATATTATGTGAAGACAGAAAGCGGCGAAAGCGTATATATGGTGGATTCCTATATCGTGGAGGATTTTGCGAAGATGCCGGAGGAACTGGTCGAGGAAGAAACGACGGGAACAGAGGATACCGGAGAGGAAACAGAAACGGGATTGGAATCATAAGAACAACAGGCGGGCAGAACGGATTGATTTTCGTTCTGCCCGTATTTTTTACCCGGGTATTACCGATTTCTTTTTTTCCATCAGCCGCATTATCTGATTCATTTTGAGCAGCTCCTCCGGCGTGCTGTATTTTCGGATGGCTTCAACAATGGCTCTGGTTTCCGTAGTGGAAAAGCTGATATTTTCATCGCGGCTGCGTTGTGCGAGTGCCATCAAAAAGGGCAGTAGCTCTTTCTGAGAAAGGGATTTGCTTTCAAATACGAGCTTCTGCAAAAATTCCAGCTTTTCACGGGGAATGTCCTTTACGGAATCCTCCTGCATCCAAGCAGGTATCTGTTCATTTTCGTTCATAATGGATTACCTCCGGTTTTTAGTGTTTGTTTGTGTTTTGAAAGGATGAGGAAAATGCTTCAAACATGGAAAGCTGTTCCGGGGACAACAGACCTTTGAGCAGTTCCATAGGCTCTGTGGAAAAGGAACCGGGGGCATCGGCGTTGTCCCGGGCAGAGGTATTTTGCCGGGGGGCGGGTTCCTCCGTTTCTGAAAATATTCCGGCAAACGGGTTTTGTTCCGGGGAAAGCTGCTCGAACAGTTCCATCATTCCTTTCATTTCCTCATACATTTCCAGACTTTTTTTCATGCTGCATATATGCCCGAAAACAGCGCGCTCCTGAGGCGTGCAGAAATTTTTGATCTTCTCAAAAATATCTGCGATATCCGGTTTTTCTAAAGTCTCGCAGCATACCATGGCCGGGTGTCGTTTTGCACAGACCATCGTATATTGAAGCTCCATATATTTTATCCAGACGGCGATGCTTTTCTGGCTTGCCGGATCGAAATAGGGCAGCAGCACTTTAAGGATTTGGATGTGGTTTTGCGTATAGAGCGTGTCAAAAGCTGCTATCGCTTCGTTTTCACATGGCTCCATCTGTGTTCTCCTGTATTTTCTGTGCCGTTTTTATTATCCTTATGCGGCGTGTCCGCGGCTTATGAAAAGAATGTTGGAAAAGTGTGATTGCGGCGCGCATCAAAAGACGGGCACCGCCGTCTGAAAATCCAGAAACGATGCCCGCGCTTTGTGGCTCAAACGCCGCTGTGCCCTGTATGCGGCGTTTGAATCAGGAAAAGCAGAGTTTTCTTAGCAGCAGTTATTGCAGCCGCAGCCGCTGTTTCCGATACTGTTGCCGTTTCCGCAGAAGGACAGCAGGATCAGTATCCAGATGATGGAGCAGCAGTTGTTGCCGCCGTCGCAGCCGCCGTTGCCGATGCCGCCGCCGTTTCCAAAGCCGCCGCAGAAGAAGAGCAGGAGCAGGATGAGACAGCAGTTGTCGCCGCCGAAAAGTCCGTTGCCGCAGCCATTGTTGTTCGTTGTGCCGCATCCGCAGTTTGTTGCTGATAAATCACTCATTTTCAGAGCCTCCAAAATGATAGTTATGATTTATGATATGTCGGGCGGGTTGTCTTTGTTTCCATGTGCAGGAAATTCTTTTTAGTCCCTTTTCTTTTTTCTTTACATATTTTAAAAGAAAAGGAAAATATGAGCAATGAATCGTGTCAAAAGAGTGGTTCACGCGACGAGGCAGGAACTTGGGACATATACCGGCGCGGGCGTGACGGCGGCAGTATTGGATACCGGTATCGCGCTGCATCCGGATCTGGCAGGGAGGGTTGCAGGGTTTAAGGATTTTTGCCAAAAACAGCGGCTTCCCTATGATGACAGCGGGCATGGTACTCATGTGGCGGGCTGTCTGTGCGGGAACGGAAGCTGCTCAAACGGGCTATATGCGGGGATAGCGCCGGGGTGCAGAATCCTTGCATGCAAGGTATTGGATCGGAATGGTGAAGGAAATGCAGGCAGCATGATAGAAGCCGTCCGGTATGTGCTGGAAACGCGCCGGCTTTATCATACCAGAATATTAAATATTTCGGTCGGGGTCGGGATGATACAGGATAAGAGGCTGGAGGAGGAGCTGTTTTCATGGCTGCTAAAGGCGTGGGATGCCGGGATATTCGTAGCGGTGGCGGCAGGGAACGGAGGGCCTGCGCCGGACAGCATTTCCCCGATGGGACTGCAGGGGCATCTTGTGTCCGTAGGCTGTCATGACGGAAAAAGAAGTTCGGGGAAAAACGGCTGTCAGGATTATTCCGGCAGGGGCCCGGAGAACGGACGGGTCAAAAAGCCGGATATCGTCTCGCCGGGGACGCACATTATTTCATGCAGTGCGTGGTTTGTAAAAAACAGGTTCGGAGCGGTAAAAAACGCTTATACCGCAAAGAGCGGTACGTCGATGGCGGTACCGGCGGTCAGCGGGACGGCGGCGCTTTTGTGGGAGAAATATCCGCACCTGACGAATGAACAGGTACGGGAAAGGATTTTGCACAGGGCACAGGATTTGGGGGAGGAATGGGGAATGCAGGGCTGGGGGATGCTTCATGCTGTCAGAGCATTAATGTGATAAATTTTTAAAAAAAGGATTGACAAATTTTGCACAATTGTATACAATTATGCAAAATTAAAAAGCAAAGGAGAAGGCGCCATGAACAACACCTTTACGAACCGCCCGGTCACAATGAATGAAAGCAAAAATCTCCTTGAAATCGAAGAGCATATGTATATCCTCGACGATGTAAAGAAGCCCAATGTTTTCCGGAATATGTTCCCGTATTCGGAAATCCCGAAGATTCCTTTTAACGACCGTACCGTGCCCCACGATATGCCGAAGGATATCTGGATAACGGATACCACATTCCGCGACGGGCAGCAGTCCCGGGCGCCTTATTCTACAGAGCAGATAGTTACCATCTATGATTACCTGCACCGGCTCGGCGGCGAAAACGGGATGATCCGTGCCAGCGAGTTTTTCCTTTACAGCAAAAAAGACAGAGACGCTGTCTATAAATGTATGGAGAGAGGATATCAGTTTCCGGAAATCACGAGCTGGATCCGCGCCAGCAAAGAGGATTTCAAGCTCGTAAAGGAAATCGGGATGAAGGAAACCGGAATCCTTGTGAGCTGCTCTGACTACCACATTTTTATGAAGCTGAAAATGACCCGACGTGAGGCGATGGAACATTATCTGAGCGTAGTAAGGGATTGTCTGGAGGAAGGGATAAGCCCCAGATGCCATCTTGAGGATATCACACGCGCGGATATTTACGGTTATGTCGTTCCTTTTTGTCTGGAGCTTATGAAGCTTATGAAGCAGTATCAGATTCCGATCAAGATACGCGCCTGCGATACGATGGGATACGGCGTCAACTATCCGGGAGCGGTCATTCCCAGAAGCGTACAGGGAATCATTTACGCACTGCATACTCATGCGGGCGTTCCCCACGAAATGCTGGAATGGCATGGGCACAACGATTTTTATAAAGCGGTCGTCAATTCATCTACAGCATGGCTTTACGGCTGCTGCGGCGTCAATACCTCTCTGTTCGGCATCGGCGAGCGTACGGGAAATACTCCTCTGGAGGCAATGGTATTTGAATACGCGCAATTGAGGGGAACGTTGAACGGAATGGATACCCGCGTGATAACAGAGCTTGCGGAGTATTATGAAAAAGAGGTCGGCTATCATATCCCGCCGCGAACGCCCTTTGTCGGCAGGAATTTTAATGTAACGCGCGCGGGTATCCATGCGGACGGCCTTTTAAAAAACGAAGAGATATACAATATTTTTGATACGGAGAAGTTTCTGGACCGCCCTGTTTTGTGCGCGGTATCAAATACTTCCGGTCTTGCGGGCATTGCCCATTGGATAAACACTTATTTTCGTCTGCCCGATGAAAAGAAGGTGGATAAAGGCTGTGAACTCGTTCACGAGGTCAAACGCTGGGTGGACGAAGAGTATGAAAGCGGCCGCGTTACGGTGCTGACGGATGAAGAACTGCTCAAAGTCATCGATAGTGCGTGCAGAAAGCTGGGGATTTCATTGTTATGACACAATATGAGAAAAAAGAGGCAAGAGAGGAAATGCCCGATCGTTATTCCCTGAGAGGAAAGGTATTCCATTCGCTCCGGGAAGATATTCTGAGCGGAAAATACCGGGAAGATGAGGAACTTAGGGAGATGGTGATCAGCAAAAGGCTGGGCGTTTCCCGGACGCCGGTAAGAGAGGCGCTCCGTCAGCTGGAGCTGGAGGGGCTTGTAAATATCATCCCGAACAAAGGCGCTTATGTTACGGGTATTACGGAGAAAGACGTCGGGGATATTTATGCAATGCGGGCGCTTCTGGAAGGGCTGTGCGCCCGCTGGGCGGCAGAGCATATCGACCAGAAGCAGCTGGAGGAACTGGAGGAGAATATTTATCTTTCGGAATTCCACGCCCAAAAGATGCATCCGCAGCAGCTGACCGAGCTGGATGACGCGTTCCATGAGATTTTATATGAGGCATGCGGCAGTAAGATGCTGCGCCGTCAGCTCCGGGATTTTCATGAATACGTCAAGCGTATGCGCCGCCGTAGCCTTTCGGACAGCGCCCGGGGGATGGAGGCGGTGGAGGAGCATAAAATGATAATGGAAGCGCTCCGGGACAGGGATGGCGGCAGGGCCGAGGGGCAGGCAGCCTTGCATATGCGTAATGCTTATGATAATATGATAAAAAGCGGGTTTTCAGACGCCCGTATGGAAAAGGAGAGGACCGATGGCTAAAATACAGATGACGACGCCGCTGGTGGAGATGGACGGGGATGAAATGACCAGAATCCTCTGGCAGATGATCAAAGATGAACTGCTGTTGCCTTATATCGATTTAAAGACAGAATATTATGATCTGGGGTTAAAGCACCGTGATGAAACGGAAGACCAGGTAACTGTTGACAGTGCAAATGCTACATTGAAATACGGCGTTGCGGTAAAATGCGCTACAATCACGCCGAATGCGGCAAGAGTAGACGAGTATTCTCTGAAGAAGATGTGGAAGAGTCCGAATGGTACGATACGTTCGATATTGGACGGTACTGTTTTCAGAGCGCCTATCCTTGTAAAAGGAATCCAGCCCTGTGTGCGCAACTGGGAAAAGCCTATTACGCTTGCACGTCATGCTTACGGCGATGTTTATAAAAACACAGAGATACGTGTGGACCGTCCCGGGAAAGCGGAGCTTGTGTTTACCGCAGAGGACGGTACAGAGGTGCGGGAGCTGATACATACATTTGACGCGCCGGGTGTTCTTCAGGGGATGCACAATACGGATAAGTCTATCGGGAGTTTTGCCCGCGCCTGCTTTAACTATGCTGTGGATACAAAGCAGGACCTGTGGTTTGCCACAAAGGATACGATATCCAAAAAATATGATCATACGTTTAAGGATATTTTTCAGGAAATTTTTGAGACAGAATACAAACAGAAGTTTGACGCTCTCGGCATCGAATATTTCTATACGCTCATCGACGATGCGGTGGCGCGTGTCATGAAAGCAAAGGGCGGATTTATCTGGGCATGTAAAAATTATGACGGCGATGTGATGAGTGATATGGTAAGTTCTGCCTTTGGTTCTCTTGCGATGATGACCTCGGTTCTCGTTTCTCCTGCGGGCGTTTATGAGTATGAAGCGGCGCACGGTACGGTGCAGCGGCATTATTACAAATACTTAAAGGGCGAAGAGACATCTACCAATTCGGTGGCGACAATATTTGCATGGACAGGTGCGCTGAGAAAGCGCGGTGAGCTGGATGGCATTGACGGATTGTGCAAATTTGCGGACAAGCTGGAAAAGGCGACGCTCTCTACTATCGAGAGCGGCAAGATGACAAAGGACCTGGCGCTTATCACGACGCTTTCCGATGTCACTGTTTTAAACAGCTATGATTTCATCCGGGCGATACGCGAAACGCTGGATAACATGTGACGGGAGGAAGTTTTGTTTTGTTCAAGAAGATTTTAAACAGTAAGCTGGGGCAGCAGATACTGAAATTCGGTGCAGTCGGTTTCTTGTGCTTTTTTATCGAATATGTCCTGCTGATATTGATAAAGGAAGTGCTGGGATGGAATGTTATCCTTGCCAATACGATAGCGTTTACCGTTTCGGCGGTCGTGAACTATATCCTGAGTATCGTGTTTGTGTTCGATACCGATAAAAAAGCGAACAAGGGAAAACAGTTCATCATCTTCTTTTTGCTTGCGGTCGGCGGGCTTATCATCAATAACATCGTATTAAAGCTCGGCACGCTGGTGCTCGATACGTTCTGGAGCCGTTCCTATATCATTGTAAAACCGTTTGCAACAGGTGTGGTAATGGTATACAATTTTATCACGAGAAAGCTTTTTATTGAAAAGAAAGAAAAATAAGCATACGGATATATTAAATGCCGCTTTGCAGGATGAACCTGCGAGAGCGGCATTTGTTCTGCGTCAAGGCGCACAAGTCTGGTCAGGCTTCTTCACTGAGCGTTTCCCATTCGTCCATCAGTTCCATAAGCTTTTCTGAAATATCATCCTTTTCACGGGAGAGCCGTTGCAGCGCTGCCACATCGGTCGCGACAGACGGGGAGGACATTTCTTCATCTATTTCGGCGTCGCGCGCTTCCAGAGTAGCTATCTGTTCCTCACACTTTTTCAGGGCATTCTCACGTTTGCGGCGGGCGGCTTCCTTTTCCTTCTGCGCCTGCCAGGAAAGTTTGGAGGCGGAGGCATCACCGGCTGCCGTGCTCGTCTGCGAAAACGTCTGTCCCATGCCAAAGCCCCGGATAGAAGCGGCCTCAGAAGCTTGGGCGGCTGATTGCTGCGCCTTTTTTTCCAGATAATAGTCATAATTTCCGAGGTACTGTGTCAGCCTGCCGTCGGAAAGCTCCAGGATACGGTGTGCCGTTCTGTTGATAAAATAACGGTCATGAGATACATAAAGTACCGTGCCGCTGTAGCTGTTGATGGCATCCTCGAGGATTTCCTTCGAGGCGATATCAAGGTGGTTCGTAGGCTCGTCGAGGATAAGGAAGTTGGATTCGGAAAGCATGAGCTTTGCAAGAGAAACACGCCCCCGCTCGCCGCCGGAGAGCTCCTTGATACGCTTGAATACATCTTCGCCGGTGAAAAGAAAGGCTGCCAGCGTGTTGCGGATCTCCGTGTTGTTCAAAAACGGATAGGCATCGGAGATTTCCCCAAACAGCGTCTTATCCGAATGGAGCACATGGTGTTCCTGGTCGTAGTAGCCTATCTGAACCTTGCTGCCGAGGCTGACTGCACCGCCATCGGGGGAGACAAGACCGTTGATTATTTTTAAAATGGTCGTTTTCCCGGTTCCGTTGTCTCCGATGACGGCTACATGCTCGCCGCGCTTTAGGGCGAAGGAAAGCTCTGTAAAAAGCGTCTGTCCGTCGAATGCTTTTGCAAGATGATCAACGGTCAGTACATCGTTCCCGCTCTGGATACGGGGAGTCAGCTCCAGATGCATATCGGTGCGGATTTCGGACGGCTTGTCCAGTACATCCATTTTATCCAGCATTTTTTCACGGCTTTCGGCGCGTTTGATAGATTTTTCACGGTTAAAGGAGCGCAGCTTTGCAATGACTTCTTCCTGATGCCGTATCTCTGCCTGCTGGTTTAAGTAGGCGTTGAGCTGCGCCTGCCGGAGCTGTTCTTTTTTGGCGGCGTAATCAGAGTAATTGCCGGAAAAGACAGTCACTTTTGTATTGTCGATTTCAATTATCTTGGACGCTATCTTATCCAGAAAATACCGGTCGTGTGAAACGATGAGCACGCTTCCTTTATAATTGAGCAGATAGGTTTCCAGCCATGCGATAGAAGACATATCCAGATGGTTCGTCGGCTCGTCCAGAATGATAAGGTCGGGATTCTGCAAAAGAAGCTTGCCGAGGGCAACGCGGGTCTTCTGACCGCCGGATAGGGTGGAAACGGGTTTTGAAAATTCATTTTCTGAAAAGCCCAGACCTTTTAAAACGCCGACGAGCTCGCTTTTATAAGCATAGCCGTTTTCCAGTTCAAAAGAATGGGTCAGATCGGCGTATTTTGACATCAGCGCTTCCAGCGCATCGCCTGTGACATTTTTCATTTCAAGTTCTGCAGATCGCATCCGGTTTTCTAAGTCGAGAAGGTGCTGTTTGACTGACAGAAGCTCCTCATATATTGTGTTTTCCGTGTTGACGGCGCTGTCCTGCGCCAGATAACCGAAGGTCTTGTCCTTTGCAAAAGCGACGATGCCTGAATCTGCCTCCAGCTCTCCGGTAATGATGCGCAGGAGGGTGGATTTGCCTGCGCCGTTGATGCCTACGATAGCGGCTTTTTCATAATCCTCTATATGAAAAGAGCAGTTTTTTAAAACCTGTTTTTCCAGAAATGCTTTTTCAATATTCTGACAGGAAAGTATCATGACAGTTCTCCTTGTAAATGGTATGCATATATAATTAAGTTTACCTGTCCGTGCAGCCGGTGTCAAGAAGTGAGTAGCGCCAACATGACAGCGGGCTTCAGAACGTATCCTTTCATTGACATTTTTTTAACACAGGGTATAATAAAGATGGAATAATTTTGCATGCGATCATTGGCAAAGGCGGACAAGGAGGCAGCAGGAAGTGGCAGAGAGAGAAATTTCGCAAGCCGTTATCAGCAGGCTGCCCAGATATTTCAGATATCTGGGGGATTTGAAAGATCAGGGCGTGGAGCGCATTTCGTCACAGGAGCTGTCGGGTATCATGAATGTGACTGCATCTCAGATCAGGCAGGACTTTAATAATTTCGGCGGCTTTGGTCAGCAGGGGTACGGTTATAATGTGGAATATTTGTATCAGGAGATAGGACGGCTTTTGGGGCTGGACAAGACGCATCACCTGATCATCATCGGCGCCGGAAATCTGGGACAGGCGCTTGCGAATTATATGAATTTTGCCCGGAGGGGATTTATTTTTACAGGGATTTTTGATGTGAATCCGGGACTTTACGGACAAAAGATTCGCGGGATAGAAGTTCGGCCGATGGAAGAACTGGCAGAATTTGTACAGAAGAATAATGTGGATATTGCAGTGCTGACGATTCCGAAGTCAGAAGCAATACGGGTTTCGGAACAGCTCGTGACTGTCGGTATCAAGGCTATCTGGAATTTTGCTCATGTGGACCTGCAGGTTCCGGGCGGAGTTCAGGTGGAGAACGTACATCTTTCAGACAGTCTGATGAAGCTGTCCTATATGCTCGAACGCTATGAGCAGGAAAACAGCGGCGGGGACTGAGGATTTGCTGTGTAAAACGCACACTTTTTCAAAGGAGGCGGTTATGGGAGCAGGATATATGAATACCTCTCCGGTCCGGTGGCTGACGGATTCAGCGGAGATGAAACGTTATGACAGGAATACTACGGAGCATTTTGGAATCCCTGAATCTGTGCTCATGGAGCGGGCTGCCCTTGCCTGCGTACAGGTTATCTGTGAGCGTCAGCGTCAGATAGAGGAACAGACAAAAGCATTCGGGTATTGTCCCGGCAGACGCGTGCTCATTGCGTCCGGATGCGGAAATAACGGTGCGGACGGTCTGGCGGCAGGCAGGATTTTGCAGCAGGAAGGGTTTGAGGTGGATTTTTTTCTGGCGGGGGGACAGGAGAAGTTATCTCCTGCATCTAAGGCGCAGCTTTCAAGCGTTTTGGCATATGGCGGCAGGGTCAGTGACAAAATTCCGGAAGGGGAATATGATATTATCATAGATGCCCTGTTTGGAGTCGGACTTTCCCGTCCCCTTTCAGGGCGGTTCGCCGAGGCGGTTGAGTGGATAAACAGACAGGACAGCTTTGTATGTTCGGTGGATCTGCCTTCCGGTATTGATGCGGATGACGGCAAGGTCATGGGATGCGCAGTACAGGCAGATGTGACAGTGACATTTGGCTTTTATAAAAGGGGACATTTCCTGTATCCGGGCAGACGATTTGCGGGCAGGACTATCTGCGTCCCTGTAGGCATCACGGAGGACAGCTTTTTGGGAGAACATCCGGGAGCCTTCACGTTTACAGGCTCTTTAAAGAAGCTTATGCCGGTCCGGAACGTGACCGGAAATAAAGGAACGTTCGGAAAGGCGATGTTTCTTGCAGGCAGCAGGACGATGACAGGAGCCGCGGTTTTGTGCTCGAAGGCGGCATTTGCTTCGGGCTGCGGCATGGTCAGGACGGTGTGCCCGCCGGAGGCAGCGGCAGTCTTGCAGACATCGGTTCCGGAGGCAATGATATCCCGGCAGCCGGACAGCGGCGCAGAATGGGCGGATGTGATAGGCGCAGGACCGGGACTTTCCGTTTCGGAGACGGCGCAGACTGAGTTGGAATACATTTTATTTAAGACATCTCAGCCGCTTGTTCTGGATGCGGATGCCATTAATATCCTTGCGGACAGGAAGGATATTTTGAACAGATTGCTCGCCCGTCAACAGGACAGCGCGCAGCGGCGCAGCCTTATCCTGACACCGCATCCGGGGGAGCTTGGAAGGCTTTCTGGCTGCAGTGCGGGGGAGGTTGCGGACGATCCTGTAAAATATGCGGTGTACTGGGCAAAAAAGCTGCATGGTGCGGTGCTGTGCAAGGGAGCGTCCAGCGTGGCAGCGTCGCCGGACGGTTTTCTTTATATCAATTCCAGCGGCAACAGCGGAATGGCGTGCGCAGGGAGCGGAGATGTGCTGACAGGTATCGTGACGGCGCTTCTGGCGGTCTGCGAAGATGCGTTCCAGGCACTGTGCATCGGCGTATACCTGCATGGACTGGCGGGTGACCGGGCGGCGCATAAAAAAGGAGAATACAGCATGACGGCAGCCGACATCTTAGATGCTATCCCCGGATTGCTTAACTTTTTGGAGGATTGACCTTAACATGAAACAAGACGCGTTAAAATATAGCAGGGGATGGGCAAAAATCGATATTGACGCCCTGCATCACAATCTGGAAGAAATTTCGCGATGCAGCGGGGATGTGCCCGTTCTGGCGGTCATCAAGGCAGACGGATACGGGCATGGTGCGGTCATGCTGGCAAGAGAAATGGAGCAGTTTCCCGGTATTTCAGGTTATGCGGTAGCAACGGAGGAAGAAGCGGTAAGCCTTGCAGATGCGGGCATTAAAAAACCGATAATGGTGCTCGGATATACGTTTTCTGAAAATTATGAGGAAATGGCGCGGCGGAGTATCCGCGCGACGGCTTTTACGGAGGAGATGCTTCATGATATGGGGAGAGCGGCGCTCTCCTGCGGCTCTGTTATGAAAGTACATATCGCGGTAGATACGGGGATGTCCCGTATTGGTATCCGCCCGGATGATTCCGGACTTGATTTTGTAAAAAAAGCGTCAGAAACGGACGGAATCGAAATAGAGGGGCTTTTTACTCATTTTGCAACGGCGGACGAAGCAGATAAAACGCGGACGAACGCACAGTTTCAGGCGTTTTATACATTTGCAGAGCGTATCAGGACGGAACTTGGGATATCCATTCCCTTGCGTCATTGTGCAAACAGTGCAGGGATATTAGAGCTGCCGGATACCCGAATGGATATGGTGCGTGCCGGTATCATTTTGTATGGACTTTGGCCGTCTGAAGAGGTGTCGCGTGTCAGTGCGGATCTTTCGCCTGTACTCTCCCTGTACAGCCGTGTCGCCTTTGTCAAGGATCTGGAGGCGGGACGGGAGGTCAGCTATGGAGGTACGTTTACGGCAGCCGGACCGATGCGTGTGGCAACTATTCCGGTCGGCTATGCGGACGGATATCCAAGAGGTCTTTCCAATAAGGGATCAGTCCTCATACGCGGAAAAAGAGCGCCTATCCTGGGGCGTGTCTGCATGGACCAGTTTATGGTGGATGTGACTGATATTCCGGAGGCTGCCTGCGGTGATGTCGTAACGCTGATAGGTACGGATGGTGCAGAACATATTTCTATGGAAGAACTGGGAGCACTTTCAGGACGGTTTAATTATGAAATCGCCTGCTGTCTGTCGAAACGGATTCCTCGCATTTATGAAAAGTGCGGAAAACAGGTCGGCCAGCGCGACTATTTTCATGATGAAAATCTGTTCCGGAACTGATTTTTTACGGAATACTCTTGCGAAAAGCGGGCAATACTGTCTTTATCGCCCGAAAAACTTAAAACGGGCGAAAGGAAAGGCAGGTTAAAAATGTGAAACGCGGAGATATTTATTATGCGGACCTAAGACCGGTAGTCGGCTCGGAGCAGGGCGGTGTGCGTCCGGTGCTTATCATCCAGAATGATATTGGAAACAGGCACAGCCCGACGGTCATCTGCGCTGCCATCACGTCACGGATGAATAAGACGAAGCTGCCGACCCATATCGAAATCCTTTCGGGAGAATATCAGATAGAAAAAGATTCGGTCATCCTGCTGGAACAGCTTCGCACTATTGATAAAAAGAGACTCAAAGACAAGGTGTGTCATTTGGACGGCCCGGTGATGAATCGCGTCGACCATGCATTAAGAGTCAGCCTTCAGTTGGATACATAGCGGCAGTCTGCTGTTTCTTGACGTTTTCCGGCTGAAATGATATGATAAAAAACAAACTGTAAGATAAAAGGAGACAAGGAAATGTCTGGACATTCAAAATTTGCGAACATCAAGCATAAAAAAGAGAAGAATGACGCTGCTAAGGGTAAGATTTTTACTATCCTCGGAAGAGAGATTGCGGTAGCTGTAAAAGAAGGCGGACCTGATCCGAACAATAACTTTAAGCTGGCTCAGGTTATTACAAAAGCGAAAGCGAGCAATATGCCTAATGATACGATAGAGCGTGGTATCAAGAAAGCTGCCGGAGATGTGGGCAATGTAAATTACGAATATGTTACCTACGAAGGCTATGGCCCCGGCGGTATCGCTATCATTGTAGACGCCCTGACAGATAATAAGAATCGTACTGCGGCAAACGTAAGAAGTGCCTTCACAAAAGGAAACGGAAGTATCGGAACACCCGGCTGCGTATCTTTTATGTTCGATAAAAAGGGTCAGATAATCATTGACAAAGAAGAGTATGAGACAGATGCGGATGAACTGATGATGACGGCTTTGGATGCGGGCGCAGAGGACTTTTCTGAGGAAGAGGACAGCTATGAGATCGTGACAGATCCTGACAGCTTTGAAGAAGTGCGCGCAGCTTTAGAGGCGGCGGGTATTCCGATGGCATCTGCCGAGGTGACGATGATTCCTCAGAACTACGTAAAAGTGACAGACGAGACCGTATTAAAGGGCCTTCAGCGCACACTTGACCTGCTTGACGAGGATGATGACGTGCAGGCGGTGTACCACAACTGGGAAGAAGAATAACAGACATAAAAGATTGACAAAAGCGGGGAATGTGTTATGTACGCAAAAGAGACGATATGCATCCAGTCCGGCTGGAAGCCCAAAAACGGTGAGCCGAGGGTGCTGCCCATTTATCAGAGTACGACTTTTAAATATGAGACATCAGAGCAGATGGGACGGCTTTTTGATTTGGAGGAATCCGGATATTTTTACAGTCGTCTGGCAAATCCGACAACTGACTGTGTGGCTGCAAAGATATGTGAGCTTGAAGGCGGTGCGGCAGCGATGCTGACTTCTTCCGGGCAGGCTGCCAATCATTTTGCAATATTCAATATCTGCGAGGCAGGCGATCATGTGGTGCTGTCCTCCACCGTATACGGCGGTACGTTTAATCTGCTGACCGTTACGATGAAGAAGATGGGGATTTCCTGCACTGTGGTAGATCCTGACGCGGATTACGAAACGCTCTGCAAGGCGTTTTTGCCTAATACAAAATGTGTTGTTGCGGAGGCCATCGCGAATCCGGCACTGGTTGTTTTGGATATTGAAAAATTTGCAAAAGCGGCGCATGAGCATCACGTTCCCCTTATCGTGGACAACACGTTTCCGACCCCCATCAACTGCAATCCGTTTGAGTGGGGAGCCGATATTGTGACTCATTCGACGACCAAGTACATGGATGGACATGCCATGAGTCTGGGCGGAGCCATCGTGGATTCCGGCAATTTTGACTGGGCGGCATATCCTGACAAATTCCCCGGTTTATGTACGCCTGATGAGTCCTATCATGGAGTCGTATATACAGAAAAGTTTGGCAAGGCGGCTTATATTACAAAGGCCAGTGCCCAGCTGATGAGAGATCTCGGGCCGATGCAGTCTCCGCAGAACGCATTTTTATTAAATGTAGGCCTGGAAACGCTTCCGTTGCGCATGGAACGTCATTGCTTCAATGCACAGAAAACCGCAGAATTTCTGGAAGCGCATGAGAAGGTGGCATGGGTGAATTATCCGGGCTTAAAGAGCAGTAAATATTATGAGCTGGCTCAGAAATATATGCCGAAGGGGACGTGCGGCGTGATTTCCTTTGGGTTAAAAGGCGGCAGGAAAGCGGCGGAAGAGATGATGGACAGATTGAAGCTGGCAGCTATCGTTACCCATGTGGCAGACGCCCGCACCTGCGTGCTTCATCCGGCGAGCCATACCCACAGGCAGATGAATGACGAGCAGTTAAAAGAAGCCGGAGTTGCACCGGATATGATCCGTTTGTCTGTTGGTTTGGAACATATTGACGACATCATCGCAGATTTGGAACAGGCACTGTAGGACATATATCCTTCATTTACAGCGGGATGCTTTTTTCCAAAAGAGGGGGGTTCCGGATGAAAAAGACGGTAAAGGCGCTCTGGGCGGTCTATGCGGCAGCTCTGTGCTTTGGCTTTTTCCAGACAACGGCGGCGATGTCGGCGCTGTTGGGACTTTCGGAGGGACAATACGTTTTTTTGAATGGAGGACTGCTGGCGGGATTTGTGTTGCTCATCATTTTGCCGGCAAAGCTTTTGGGGGCACGGAGAAAAACAGGGCGGCACCCGGGGAAGAAAAAGGACAGGATGCACGGACGGCGCAGGGGAGGCGTCAGGCCGGCGGCTGTCTGTACGGCAGCGTTTTGTCTTACGGCTGTTTTACTGGCGGGGCGTATCATCCATATCCCGGCGGGAGGCCTGCATATGGGGCCGCATTCTGAAACGCTGTTTTGGGGAAATCTGTTCTGCCAGGTGTTCGGAAGCGTACTGGCTTTTGGAGCAGTGTTTTTTCTGTCGGGGTTTTGGAGCGCAGTTTTTATGATGACAGCTGTTATCCTGCTTTCTCCGCTCTCTACAGGGATATATGTGGCAGATCCGCAGAATATTCTGTTTCTGTTGGCAGGAGCAGAGCTTGTCTGTATCGCGTGTGTCCGTCGTTTCTTAAAGAACTATATGCGAAAGCCATGCGGAAGGGATATCCCGGGACTTGTATTCTTTGGCTTTTTGTGCGGCATTGTCTGTCTTGCGGACATACGGCTGTGCGCTTTTTTGTTGCTTCCGTTCGGAGATGCCGTACCGGATGAAACCGTGTGCAAGGCTCGTATGCGTACCGGAATTCATTGCCGTCAGGTAACACCCCCCTTTCGCGCGGGTACATATAAAGGTCTGGTGATGTTTTTGTGTACTGCGATGTCGGGGATTTTGGTCGGGGCAGCGGTGTGGTGTATCGGATTTGGAAAAATGTATGGCATTCAGAGGGATATTTTGGAGCTGCTGAGGTCATGGTTCTTTATGGAAAAAATACGCAGCTTTCCCGTAATGCTGCACAGCCCGCTGCTTTCGGAATATATGCTCGCATTATTGGCGTATCTCACCGCCTTTTTGCCGTTGTTTTTTGAGCGTGCTCAAAAGACAAGAGAGACAGTGCGATGGATACTCCCGTTTTTGTTCCTGTTTATTACAGAACAGGCAGCGTCGGTAGGTTTACAGGGACAGGCACTGCGTTTTCTGGCGCTTTCGGCAACAGCAGGGGCTGCGGTAACGGGCATTTTTGTATGCAGGGAGCCGGCAGCGATAGGAGTTATCATGAAATGCAGAAAAACAGCTTTGGAAAAGAGTACGGTATCGCCTGCGCCGGGTGAATATCTGGATAATCCGCTTCCGGTGCCGAAACGACATGTGAGAAAAGAGATGAATTACGGATTTGAACCTGCGCCGGAGCAGATGTATTATGAGATTCCGGTGGCAGATAACGATGATTTTGACGTATAACGAGCATCACTCCTGCACATACTTCCTAAAAAATACGGAAGGCAGGAGTGATTTTTTTATGGGAAGAAAAGAAGACAGGGAAGAACATGAGGATGACAGGATAGAGCAGACGGGTCAGCTGACGCTGGAAAATGAACAGGAAAGCGGCGCGATACACCTTTTGACTGTCATCGGGGAAGTGGAGGGACACGATAATCTGAGTAATTCTTCTAAAACGACCAAATATGAGCATGTGCTCCCGCAGTTGGCCGCTATAGAAGACAGCAGTCGTATCGGAGGCCTTCTGGTACTTTTGAATACAATGGGAGGAGATGTGGAAGCGGGGCTTGCCATTGCGGAAATGATAGCGTCCCTGAGCAAACCGACTGTATCCCTCGTACTGGGTGGCAGCCATTCCATTGGGGTTCCGATAGCAGTGAGCACCGACTACTCGTTCATTGTTCCTACGGGTACGATGGTCATCCATCCGGTAAGAATGAACGGGACGGTAATCGGCGCACCTCAGACATTTGATTATTTCAAGCAGATTCAGGACAGAATAACCGGATTTGTGTGCGGACACTGCAATATAACGCAGTCCCGTATGGAGGCGCTTATGATGAATCAGGGAATGCTCACAAAAGATCTGGGTACGATACTGGTCGGCAGGGAGGCAGTGCGGGAGGGTATCATTTCGGAAGTGGGAGGCATCAGTGACGCGATGAAAAAACTGCATCAGCTCATCGGACAAAAAGCCTCTGTTCAGAAAAAGAAAAACAGCGATAGTGACAAGAAGAGGATAAAGTGATATACTAAAACAGTATACCCTCAGGATATCGGACTTTTGCGCCGCAGACTGAGGGCATACTGTCAAAAATGGAGGAAAGTATTATGGCAGCATCTGCACAAAGGGGCAGAAAAAAGTCTTCTGCCTCCGGCAGAAGCAGTTCACAGAAGAAAAAGGGCAGTTCCTCTTCCAAAAGGAACGCTGCACAGATACAGGGGCAGAATGCGATCGTCAATGAGGTCATACTGATAGGGGTATTTGCTTTGACGATACTGCTGTTTTTATGTAATTTCGGCGTCATTGGCGTCGTAGGGGACAAAATAAGCCGCGTGATGTTCGGCATTTTTGGACTGACCGCATATGCACTGCCGATTTTGGCATTTGTGGCGATCGCCTTTGGAATTTCCAATCAGGGCAACCGAGTAGCTTACATGAAGCTGACGGCCGGTATCGTTCTGTTTCTGCTTATCGGAGTAGTATGTGCCCTTATTTCACAGGGAAGCGTTTCGATGGCGGAGTATTCCCTGAAAGACATTTATACGGACAGTGCAGACCACAGGGCGGGAGGCGGTGTGATATCCGGCTCTGTCGCATGGCTTTTGCAGCATTTCCTGGGTCTGATAGGAACGGTGCTTTTAGTCCTTGTCCTGGCAATTATCTGTACGGTCATTATTACGGAGCGTTCCTTTGTCAACAGCGTAAAAAATTCCGGACGTTATGTTTATGAGACGGCTAAAACGGATGCGATATTATATCGGGAGCGCAGCGAAAGGCGTCGGGAGGAGAATCAGGAACGTTACGCAAGGCGGCAGGAAGAGGCGGAAGAGCGGAGCCGCAGGCGTCTGGAGCAGGCAGAAGCACGGCGTCTGGAGGCGGAAGCAAAGAGGGCGGAGCGGCTGCGTCTTAAGGAAGAAGAACAGGCGCGTCAGGATGCACAGTACATATTGCAGGCATCTTTAAAAGCACCCGGTGTGATGGAGAGCACTGACTTAAAAAGAAACCTTCCCAAAAAAACGTCTGAGGATATGCATGAGATAACGCTTACGGAAACGGTAAGCGAAACAGTCGAAAAACGAACCGCGGTGCCGATGGAAGCGACAGGTATGGATTTTGACCGTATCAATATCCATACGATGCAGCAGGATTTTGAAGAGACTGTCGTTTCGGACAGCGCAGCGAACCGGGAGGTTCCTTTTGCAGAGGAGGAAACCGGCAAGACATCCGTGGAAGAAGACGGCTGCATAGAGAGCAAACTGTGGAGAGAGATGCCGGCTCCGGCATTGGAGCCCGTTCCGGACAGGGCGCCGGAGCAAGTGGAGAGCATTGTCGTTCCGGAAGCGGACGTTTATCGGGATATGAGGGAAATCTGTTTTTCACCGAAAGCAGAGCAAAAGCCAGCCGCCTCAGACGATATGCTCAAAAGAGAGGCCACAGAGGCTGTGAAGCAGGAAAAGCCCCGTCCGACGGCAGCTTTTCGTCAAAGCGTTTCAGAGACGAAGGTCTTTTCCGATGCTCCGGCAGGACAGACGAACGGGGCAAAGACGTTCCGGGTTGCGGACGCGGCATTTTATGCTGAAAAAGAATCGAAGGCGGCAGCGGCAAAGCCGCCCTATCAAAAGCCGCCGTTATCGCTGCTTAGGAAGGTGGAACGCAAAAACAACAGCGACGGTGTTCATGAATTAAAGGAAACGGCAATGCGCCTGCAGGAGACGCTACAGACATTCGGCGTCAGGGTGACTATTACCGATATCAGTCAGGGACCTGCAGTGACCCGCTATGAGCTTCAGCCGGAGCAGGGGATAAAGGTGAGCAGGATATTGAGCCTGACGGACGATATTAAACTGAATCTGGCGGCAACGGATATCCGTATCGAAGCGCCTATCCCCGGAAAGGCTGCCATTGGTATCGAGGTCCCTAATAAGGAAAATACGGCAGTCGGGCTGCGGGAGCTGCTGGAAACGAAGGAATTTCAGGAATTTTCTTCTAAGCTTGCATTTGCGGTCGGAAAGGATATCGGAGGTAAGACCGTTGTGTCCGATATTGCCAAAATGCCTCATATGCTCATCGCCGGATCGACAGGTTCGGGAAAATCCGTATGCATCAATACGCTGATCATGAGCATCTTATACAAAGCAGATCCTTCCGAAGTCAAGCTGATACTCGTTGATCCGAAGGTTGTGGAATTAAGCGTTTATAACGGAATACCGCATCTGCTCATTCCTGTGGTCACAGACCCTAAAAAGGCGTCTGCTGCCCTGCAGTGGGGTGTTGCGGAGATGACTGACCGCTACAAGAAATTTGCCGATTACAACGTGCGCGACTTAAAGGGGTTCAACCAGAAAATGGAAGAGCTCAAGCAAAAGGGGGAAACCGGGCTTCCGGAAAAGATGCCGCAGATAGTTATCATAGTAGACGAGCTTGCGGATTTGATGATGGTTGCACCGGGCGAAGTGGAGGAATCCATCTGCCGCCTCGCACAGCTGGCGCGGGCTGCGGGCATCCATCTGATAATTGCAACCCAGCGCCCGTCTGTGGACGTCATCACAGGACTTATCAAGGCGAATATGCCGAGCCGTGTGGCATTCGCAGTATCAAGTGGTGTTGATTCCCGTACGATATTGGACATGAACGGCGCGGAAAAACTGCTTGGCAAGGGCGATATGCTCTTTTACCCTCAGGGTTACTCCAAGCCGGTGCGGGTGCAGGGCGCTTTCGTTTCGGACGGGGAGGTTTCTGCGGTAGTGGATTACCTTAAAAACCAGAATATCGGAAACGTCTATAATCAGGACGTAGAAGAAAAGCTGAAGGATATGGGCTCATCCAGCGCGGCGGGTGCGTCGGGCGGTTCAGAATATGACGCTTATTTTGCGGATGCAGGGCGCCTTATCATCGATAAGGACAAGGCTTCCATCGGTATGCTTCAGCGTATGTTTAAGATAGGTTTTAACCGTGCCGCACGCATTATGGATCAGCTGGCGGACATGGGAGTTGTTGGAGAAGAAGAGGGGACAAAGCCCCGGAAGGTGCTCATGGGAAGCGAAGAATTCGAGCAGCTTTTAGAGGAAATCATTTAGAAAAGGAGAATACAGATGAAAACAGATATTCAGATCGCACAGGAGGCACAGTTATGGCCTATCACTGAGGTGGCAAAAAAGCTTGACATTCCGGAGGAGCAGCTGGAACAGTACGGACGTTATAAGGCAAAGCTGTCTGATGAATATTTAAACTCCATTCAGGATCGTCCGGACGGGAAGCTGATTTTGGTAACAGCTATCAATCCGACGCCCGCAGGCGAGGGAAAGACGACCACGAGTGTAGGTCTCGGAGAAGCTTTCGGACAGATGGGGAAAAAGGCTGTCATTGCATTAAGAGAGCCGTCCCTTGGTCCCTGTTTTGGTATCAAGGGCGGAGCAGCGGGCGGCGGCTATGCTCAGGTCGTACCGATGGAAGATTTAAATCTGCATTTTACAGGTGATTTCCATGCGATTACCTCCGCAAACAATCTTCTTGCAGCTCTTTTGGATAATCATATCCAGCAGGGCAACTCTTTAGGGATTGATCCGAGACAGATTTTATGGAAACGTTGTGAGGATATGAACGACAGAGTGCTTAGAAACATTGTTGTCGGACTTGGCCAGAAAGCTGACGGGACGGTGAGAGAGGATCATTTTGTCATTACGGTTGCATCGGAGATTATGGCGATACTCTGTCTTGCGGACGATATGAAAGATTTGAAGGAGCGCCTGGGAAAGATAGTTGTTGCCTATAACTATCAGGGTCAGCCTGTTACAGCAAAAGATTTGCAGGCAGTGGGCGCGATGGCAGCGCTTTTAAAGGATGCACTGAAGCCGAACCTGATACAGACGCTGGAACATACTCCTGCGATCGTACATGGAGGACCTTTTGCCAATATTGCACATGGCTGCAACTCTGTGCGTGCTACCAAGACAGCACTGAAAATGGCAGATTATGTCATTACGGAGGCTGGCTTTGGAGCTGATCTCGGAGCAGAGAAATTTTTTGATATCAAGTGCCGCATGGCCGGCTTAAAGCCTGACGCGGTGGTACTGGTTGCGACGATCCGTGCACTCAAATATAACGGTGGCATTGCAAAGGAAGAGCTTTCCGCAGAAAATATGGAAGCACTCAAAAAAGGCATCGTGAATCTGGAGAAGCATATCGAGAATCTTCAGAAATTCGGTGTTCCGGTCATCGTTACATTAAATTCGTTCCTGACAGACACGCAGGCAGAGACGGAGTTTGTCCGCAGCTTCTGTGAAGAGAGAGGATGTGAATTTGCCCTGTCCAATGTTTGGGCAGAGGGCGGAAAGGGCGGCATCGAGCTGGCTGATAAGGTGTTAAAGACCCTTGAAGAAAAAAAGAGCGATTTTAAGGTGCTGTATGATGAGAAGCTTTCCATTAAAGAAAAGATAGGCATCATCGCAAAAGAGATTTATGGAGCGGCCGGAGTTTCCTATACGGCAGAGGCTTCCCGGCAGATTAAAAAGCTGGAGGAGATGGGATTTGGAGAACTGCCTGTCTGCATGGCAAAGACGCAGTATTCCCTTTCTGATAATGCAAAGCTTCTGGGACGCCCCGAAGGCTTTACGATAACGGTACGCGACATTTATGTATCGGCAGGAGCGGGCTTTGTGGTGGCACTGACCGGCGCAGTCATGACAATGCCCGGGCTTCCGAAGGTTCCTGCAGCATTTGGTATCGATGTGGACGAAGACGGAAACATTACAGGACTTTTCTGAGATTTTAGCGTAATAGTTTAGGACGGCGGAAAGATAGGATATGAATCAGATCGTTCTGAACAGTTATATCTTAACTTAAATTTTTGAACAGCATGGGAGGAGTTTTTATGGCACATATCATTGACGGAAAAGAGATTTCCGGCCAGATCAAAGCAGAATTAAAGGAGACGCTGGACAGCTGGGGGATGCAGGGGATTACTGCAGCTCTCGCAGTCGTTCAGGTCGGTAATGATCCGGCATCCGACGTCTATGTGCGCAATAAAAAACGCGCCTGCGAAGCGCTTGGCATCCGCAGCCTTGCCTATGAGCTGCCGGGAACGGTTTCGCAGGAAGAGCTCCTTTGCGTTATAAAAGAATTAAATGGACGTGAGGATGTGGACGGCATTCTGGTCCAGCTTCCCCTGCCGGGGCATATTGATGAAAAAGCTGTATTGAACTCCGTTTCTCCCGAAAAGGATGTGGACGGTTTTCATCCGTATAATGTAGGGGCGCTGTCCTGTGGGGAAGACGGTTTTGTGCCTGCCACGCCGGCTGGTATCGTTGAGCTGTTAAAGCGTTCCGGTATCGGGCTGGATGGAAAGGAATGCGTTGTTGTAGGTCGCAGCAATATTGTCGGGAAACCGGTAGCCCAGCTTCTTCTGGCGGAGAATGCGACGGTGACCATTACCCATTCCCATACGAAAAATCTGGCGGAGGTGACGCGGCGTGCGGATATCCTCGTTGTAGCTGCCGGAAAACGTCATTTAATCACGGCAGAGCACGTGAAACCGGGAGCAGTCGTTATTGATGCGGGAATACATCGCGATGAAAATAATAAACTGTCCGGTGATGTGGATTTTGAAACCGTGAGCAATATCGCTTCTGCGATAACTCCTGTTCCGGGAGGAGTAGGGCCGATGACGATAGCGATGCTCATGTATAATTGTGTAAAAAGCAGGAGAAGACGATTATGAAATGTCCCGAATGCGGTTCGCCTATGGGCGAAGGGCAGATGTACTGCGAGCATTGCGGAAAAGAGATTCAGATCGTACCCGAGTTTGATACGGAACTGGAAAACAGTATGCGGGCAGCGCTTTCAGAAACAGCTATCCAGATAGGGGAAGGAGAGGCAAAAGAAAGCGCTGTATCCGGAAAACATCCCCATCAGCCGCCCAGGCATCGGGGATGCAGGGGCATCATCGTGCTTACCGCCTTTTTGCTGGCAGCCGCCTGTGCGTGTGTGGCAGTGATAGTCTACTGGCGCGGCACTCCGGATTATCTTTATGGACAGGCGCAGAAACTGGCAGAACAAAGGGAATATGGGGCAGCGGCACAAAAGCTTAAGACCGCGCTTGAAAAGGAACCGGAAAATATCCTGTATCTAAATGCCCTTTCTGCATGTTGTTATGCACTTGGAGAGTTCGAGGAGGCGGCTGATATCTGTCTTACAGCGATACGGCTGGACGATGCGGATGAAGAAGCGTACAGACGTTATGTTTCCATATGTGAGCAATATGAGGATTACAGCGCGATTAATGACCTTATGCAGCAATGCAGCGATATGAAAATCAGAAGCCAGTATCTGGATTATATGGCAAACCCTCCGGAATTTGATGTGGAGGAAGGAACCTATTATGAGATTCAGAACGTAAAACTTATAGCCAATTCTGCCGGAACAGTCTATTATACGATGGACGGGAGCATACCGGATGAAAGCAGCGCGGTCTATACAACGCCTATCCTCCTTGAATCGGGAGAATATGAGATAAAGGCGCTTTTTGTTAATCAGTACGGGATTGCCAGCGAGATTTCTTCCGCATGTTATTACATAGATATCCAAAAGCCGGAACCGCCTGCCGTGCAGCCTGCATCGGGAACGTACGGGAAACCGACTCTTGTCACACTGGAGGTGCCAGAGGGCTGTCAGGTTTTTTATACGACAGACGGCTCAGAGCCTGGTATTTCCTCAACTCTGTATGAGGGACCGTTCTGGATGCCGGTAGGATATTCAACGTTCCGGTTTGTTACCGTTTCAAAAGAGGGAGTGACAGGTGATATTGCAAAACGGCAGTACACGCTCGATCTGCACCCTCTGATGAGCATCGAGGCGGCATCCAATCAGCTCCTTCTGACATTGAAAAATGCAGGGGCTGTCAGCAGTATGCAGGGAAGCGTGCCGGGAAAAGAAGGAAAAAATATCTATACCTACAAATATGCCTTAACGGTCAACGAGCATGATTATTATCTGTATCGTGAATATTATCGCGAAACCGACGGTATCAGCAACGCCACCGGTAATGATTATGTCGTCAATTATATGTCCGGAGAATGTTATCGGGCAGAACAGCTGGAAGATAAGAGCTATAAGCTGTATAATATAGAGGTCATGCAGTAGGGCGGCCTCTGATACACAGCACTCTTACAATATATTATAGTCCCTGCCGGACGGAAAGGTGAGAATTATGTATCCAATTTTAGAAGCAAAAAAACTGACCTCCAACATTTACTGGATGGAAGTAGAAGCGCAGCGGATAGCAAAGTCCTGTCTGCCGGGTCAGTTCGTTATCGTACGCACAGGCGCTGACAGCGAACGGATTCCGTTGACTATCTGCGATTATGACAGAGAAAAGGGAACCATTATCATCGTTTTTCAGCCTGTGGGTGCAAGCACTCATGAAATGACTTCCCTGAAGGCGGGAGATGCCTTCTGCGATGTAGCAGGACCTCTGGGATGTCCGTCCGACCTGACAAAGGAGACGGCAGAAGAGCTTTCCAAAAAAAGGATACTCTTTGTAGCGGGCGGCGTCGGAACGGCTCCGGTATATCCTCAGGTCAAATGGCTGCATGAACAGGGGATCATGGCAGATGTAATCGTTGGCGCAAAGACAAAGGATCTGCTCATCTTAGAAGATGAAATGCGGGAGGTTGCAGGAAACCTTTATGTGACAACCGATGACGGCTCCTACGGCAGGAGCGGTATGGTGACAAAAACGATAGAAGACCTGGTAGAGCAGGAGGGCAAGCAGTATGACCTGTGTATCGCCATCGGCCCGATGATAATGATGAAGTTTGTTTGCCTGACGACAAAGAAATTAAATATTCCGACTGTCGTATCCTTAAATCCCATCATGGTGGACGGCACGGGGATGTGCGGAGCCTGCCGTGTGACTGTTGGCGGGAAGGTCAAATTTGCCTGTGTAGACGGTCCTGAGTTTGACGGTCATCTTGTAAATTTTGACGAAGCGATGCAGCGTCAGCAGCTTTATAAGACACAGGAAGGCAGAGCTTATCTTGCAGCAAAGGAAAAAGATACGCATCATGGCGGATGCGGTCACTGCGGAGGTGAAGAATAATGGCGGATATGATGAAAAAGGTTCCCGTCAGGGAACAGGATGCAAAGGTCCGGGCAACAAATTTTGAAGAGGTGTGTCTGGGTTATGATCAGGAAGAAGCAATGGAAGAGGCAGCGAGGTGCTTAAACTGCAAAAATGCCCGCTGTATCCAGGGATGTCCTGTATCCATCAATATCCCGGGATTTATTGAAAAGGTAAAGGAAGGCGATTTTGCAGGTGCGTATCAGGTAATAGGACAGTCCAGCGCGCTCCCGGCGGTATGCGGCCGCGTTTGCCCGCAGGAGACACAGTGCGAAGGTCAGTGCATCCGCGGTATCAAGGGTGATGCTGTCTCTATCGGCAAGCTGGAGCGTTTTGTAGCTGACTGGGCAGGCAGACAGGGGATTCGTCCGGAAGGCGCGAAGGAGAAGAAAGGGAAAAAAGTAGCCGTTATCGGTTCCGGCCCTGCAGGTCTTACCTGTGCCGGTGATCTGGCAAAAATGGGATATGATGTGACGATTTTTGAGGCGCTCCACGAACCCGGCGGCGTGCTCGTTTATGGTATTCCGGAATTCCGTCTTCCGAAAGAAGGAGTTGTGAAAAAGGAAATTGAAAACGTTAAATCTCTCGGTGTATCTATCGAGACAAATGTCATTGTCGGAAAATCGGTGACTATCGATGAGCTTCTTAATGAAGAGGGATATTCTGCAGTGTTTATCGGTTCCGGCGCGGGGCTTCCCAAATTCATGGGAATTCCCGGTGAAAATGCCAACGGCGTCTTTTCTGCAAACGAATACCTGACCAGAAGCAACCTGATGAAGGCGTTCCAGAAAGACAGCGCGACACCTATCATGGAGAGCAAAAAAGTTGCAGTCATCGGCGGAGGAAACGTAGCGATGGATGCGGCGAGAACTGCCCTGCGTCTTGGAGCAGAGGTACATATCGTGTACCGCAGAAGTGAAGAGGAGCTGCCTGCACGTGCGGAAGAGGTTCATCATGCAAAGGAAGAGGGTATTATTTTTGACCTGCTCACCAATCCGACAGAGATTCTGGAAGATGAAAAGGGATGGGTCAGGGGCATGACCTGTATCCGCATGGAGCTGGGAGAGCCGGATGCTTCCGGACGCCGCCGTCCTGTGGAAGTTCCCGGTTCAGAGTTTACGCTTGAGCTGGATACTGTTATCATGGCGCTGGGAACATCCCCGAATCCGCTTATTTCTTCCACCACAGAAGGGCTTGATACGAATAAGTGGAAATGTATCGTTGCTGATGAGACGAACGGAAAGACGACAAAAGAAGGCGTTTACGCCGGAGGCGATGCAGTGACAGGGGCGGCAACAGTCATCCTTGCAATGAGTGCGGGAAAGGCCGGAGCAAAGGGCATAGACGAATATCTTTCTGATAAATAAGGAGGACTTAGATATGCCTTGGTGTCCAAAATGTAAAAATGAATATCAGGACGGCATCCGCACCTGTTCTGACTGCGGCTGTGAGCTGGTGGATGAGCTTTTAGAGCTGGGAGAGGTTGCGGACGGGAGTCTTGAGGAGATGGAGGAGCTGTTTCGCTTTTTAAAGAGCAACGGTATCGACTCGGCACAGACGGATTGTAAGGAAGCCGATCTGTACCGGGTAACGGTCGATGTAAAAGAGATAAAGCGCGCACAGCAGATACTGTCTGTTTTCTGGATGGAACGCAGGAGAGAAGAGCCCGGGGAACAAGAAGCGGCACAAGAGACAGAGAAAATACCAGGGACTTCTGCCGGCGTTTTTCAGGAGGCTTCGCAGAAAGCGGAAAATTTCCGTTCCGGCGCATATACGCTTCTGGTGGTTGGCATCATCGGGCTGATATTTGTATTTCTTCTGGTAACGGGAATATTGCCGCTCTCCATGAATACCTTTTCAAAGGTCACAACATGTATCGTTATGGGAGGACTTTTTATCGTCTTTATCGTCATGGGTATCAGTTCTTTTAAATCCTATGAAAAACAGGCGTCGGAGGCAGTAAAGGAAAGCGCGCTCAAGGAAGAGCTGCTGCGCTACTGCAATGAGAATCTTTCCGCCTCAGAAATGGACGGTGCACTTGGGATTTCTGAGGAAGAAGATGGAGGAGAAGCATATTTTAAACGATGTGCAGAGATAAAGCGGCGTATTTCCGAGAATTTTTTAAATCTTAACGAGGATTATCTGGATCACTTCGTAGATGAAGTGTATGGCCAGATATATCAGGATTCATGAAGGTCACGGTGCTGGCGGTCGGCAAAGTGAAAGAAGCTTTTTACCGCGAGGCGCTTTCTGAATATAAAAAGCGCCTCGGCCGGTACTGCAAAATGGAGATTACAGAAGTTGCAGATGAAAAGACCGATGAGAATGCGAGTGCTGTGCAGATAGAGCAGATTAAAGAAAAAGAGGCGCAGCGCCTGCTTTCCCATATCCGCGATACGGATTACTGTATCGCTCTGGCAATCGAAGGCAAAAAGCTGGACAGCGTTGCGTTTTCCAGAAAAATCGAGCAGCTTGGGATTTCGGGCGTGAGCAGTATCGTGTTTGTGATAGGCGGTTCTCTGGGCCTTCATAAAAGCGTGCTGTCACGGGCAGACTATCTGCTGAGCTTTTCAGATATGACTTTTCCGCACCAGCTCATGCGTGTGATATTGCTGGAACAGATATACCGGGGGTATCGTATCGCCTGCAACGAACCTTATCATAAATGACCGCGTCTGTTCATATGCTTTTATATGAGCAGAAATCAAAAAAAGGGCGGTATAAACGCCGCTGAACCTTCAAAAACTGCAAAAGAGCTTCTGGCAGAGACCCTGCGAATTCCAAAAGATACAGTACTCGGAGCGTCCATCGTAACGGTTACGGGAAATGACCAGCTTCTGGTGGAAAATTATCGGGGAATTCTGGAATACACGTCTGAGTACATCCTGCTGCAGGGCAGGACGTGCCGGATCAGGATTGGCGGAAAAGGTCTTTCCATCGCTTACTATACGAATGAGGATATGAAGATTGAAGGAAAGATTTCCGAAGTCCGGTATCTTTAACGGAGGCGATATGATAGGCATCATCCGATATTGCAGGGGCTATGTCAAGCTCAGGGTATGGGGGTATTCCCCGGAACGCTTTATGAACCTGTGTACGAACAGGGGAATCCTTATATGGGGAGTCTGTAATCTCGACGGCTGTTATACGATGTATATGAGCCTGCCGGATTTTTTTACACTAAAGGAAATTGTCCGCAAAACAAAAACAAAGGTAGCCGTTTTAGAAAAAAGAGGGCTGCCTTTTTTAGCGCAGGATGTAAGGCGGCGCAAAATGTTTGTCTTTGGCGTCATTCTCTGCCTGTTTTTTATTTTTTTCATGTCCCGTTTCGTATGGGCGATAGAGCTTTGCGGTAACCGTATGATAACAGATGACGAGCTGTATGCTTTTTTGGAACAGGAAGGAGTCTGTTATGGAAGCAAAAAAAATGCGTTGGATACGGGCGAGCTGGAAAAAGCTTTGCGGGAAGGCTTCCATCAGATAACATGGGCCTCTGTCGGAATCAACGGGACAAAGGTGACGGTGCAGGTAAAGGAAAATGACCTTCCATCAAAGGAGGAGCAACATCGGGAAAACGGTGCGTTTCCGGATGGAGCGGATATGGTCGCTTCGGCGGACGGCACGGTTGTTTCAATATTGACCCGCAGTGGCGTGCCTCTTGTAAAGGCGGGAGATAATGTAAAAAAAGGTGATATCCTGATAAGCGGCCTTGTTCCTGTTAAAAATGACGATCAGACGGTGCGGGAATATGGGCGAGTCGTTTCAGATGGTGATATCTTGATAGAAACGACAAAGCGGGTACACCTGACTCAGCCATTTTCCTGTCAGTATAAAAATTATACCGGACGCAAAAAGATAAAACGGTTTATCACGCTTGGCTCCCGGCGTATCCTGTTTCCGCCGGGAAGCTGCAGTTATGTCAGGTATGATGAAGTGATAGAGCAGGAGAAGCTGCGGCTTTTCGGACAGATAGATGTACCTGTTTTTACAGGAAAGATAACGTATCGGGAATATCTTCCGGTAGATGCGGTCTATAAGGAAGAAAGCGCAAAGGAGCTCGTTTATGCGCGTCTGGAAAAAATAATTGGCGGTTTGAAGGAAAAAGGGGTTCAAATTACCCAAAAAGATGTTAAAATAGTAAGAAAAGCGGACGGGCTGATGCTGCAGGGCAGCCTCACGATGCGGCAGCCGGCTGCGGTGCTTCAGCAAATCTCGGAAGACGCCGCCCAACCGGTTTCTGATGCGTCCGGAACCTGACGGAGTGTTATATGGCATTTACAGAACAGATATTAGAACTGGACAGCGCCTATATCGGCAATCTTTTCGGGCAGTTTGACTGCCACTTGAAAAAAATAGAGCGGTCGTTTGGCGTAGATATCGTTGACCGGAACGGTACTGTGCATATTCGGGGCAGCCAGGGGGCTGTCGCTTCGGCGGCAGCCGTCCTTTCGCGGCTCCAGCAGCTTGCAGAAAGGGGAAATCCCATTCTTGAACAGAATGTGGACTATGCGATAGCAATGGAAATGGAAAATCAGGGAGAGGCTCTTTTGGAGATAGACGGCGACCTTATCTGCCATACGATAAGCGGCAAACCGGTGAAGCCCAAAACTCTCGGACAAAAGCAGTATGTGGATATGATACGCGATAAGATGATCGTGTTCGGCTTAGGGCCTGCCGGGACCGGGAAGACCTATCTCGCGATGGCGATGGCGATCACTGCCTTTAAGAACAACGAGGTGGAACGTATCATATTGACCCGTCCCGCCATTGAGGCAGGAGAAAAGCTCGGATTTCTTCCCGGAGACTTGCAGAGCAAGGTAGACCCTTATCTGCGCCCGCTCTATGACGCGCTCTATCAGATAATGGGAGCGGAGAGTTTTCAGAAAAATATGGAAAAAGGGCTCATTGAGGTAGCGCCGCTGGCTTATATGAGGGGTCGCACGCTGGATAATGCCTATATCATTCTGGATGAAGCACAGAATACGACGCCTGCCCAGATGAAGATGTTTTTGACCCGTATCGGTTTTGGCTCCAAGGTGGTCATCACAGGAGATTCCACTCAGAAAGATCTCGGTGCAGGCGTGCAGTCAGGACTGGATGTGGCGGTAAAAGTGCTCTCAAATCTGGACGATATCGCTTTCTGTAACCTGACGAGCAAAGACGTGGTGCGTCATCCGCTTGTACAAAAAATCGTCAAGGCATATGAGAATTATGAAGCAAAACAGGCGTACCGCAGTGCAAAGCAAGAGCGCATCTTAAAGGCGAAGCGCTTTTCCGCCGGGAATCGGCTGCCCAAAGACGGCGCTGCGCAGAAGGCGGATACAAAAGAGAAAAAATCCGGGAGGGACAGACGATAATGACCATATATGTGGAGAACGAGACAGAAGTGGTTTTTTCATTTGACGAAGAGCTGCTGTGCCGTCAGGTAGCGGAAGCTGCTCTGGACAGCGAAAATTGTCCCTATGAGGCTCAAGTCAATGTTTTGATAACGGACAGTGAGGGAATCCGGCTTTACAATAAAGAATACAGGAATATCGACAAAGAAACGGATGTACTGAGCTTTCCAAACGTTCCGTTTGAAGCGGAAGCCGATTTTTCAGCGGCGGAAGCATGCGAATCGGACTGCTTTGACCCCGACAGCGGGGAGCTGATACTCGGCGATATCATTTTGTGTACTGACCGTATTTATTCCCAGGCGGAAAGTTACGGACATTCCGTCCGCAGAGAGTTTGCATTTCTCGTGGCGCACAGTATGCTCCACCTTTGCGGATACGATCATGAAACGCCAACGGAAGCGGCAGTGATGGAACAAAAGCAGGAAGCGGTTTTGGAAAGCCTCGGGCTGACAAGGGACTGCTCAGACAGATGAGGGGAGCGGCGATATGGCTTCAAAAAAGAGACATAAGAAAATAAGGCGAAAAAGCGGCATAGTGCTCCCGGACTGGGCAGGCAGTCTGTTTTTTGCGTTGTGTCTGGCTCTCGGGATATTTGCTCCGGTACGTCTTGTAAATATATTCGGCGATGAGGGAAGCGTTTATTGGGCAGTGGCGCTGGAGATGTTCTTTTTTCTGTTTTGTCTGCTCGGGATAGGCTGTGCCCGCTCGGTATCCGTGATGATACGCAGGCGTACAGAGCTGGGGGATATCCGCAGCGCCCGCATCATAGCAGGCAGGGCGCTGGGAACGATCTTTTTTATCAGCCTTTTTCTGGCGGGAGCCGGGTATGCGCTGACATCCTTGTTGTGCAGCGGTCTGATGGAGCTTCCGCTGGCAGCAATGCCGTTTGAGATTTTTCTGGCGGCGCTTTTGCCTTTGTCTTTATTGTGGACGCTGTCGGGCATCCTTGACGCTTTTGGAAACGAAAAGCCGGTCCGGTTCTGGAATGGGATGCTGGGGCTTTTTTGCTTTGTCTTAGGACCATTGTTTGCTGCTCCGTTGTATGGATATGGTAAAAAGGTGGGAGCACTTTTACAGAACCCCTCCTATGGTCCTGCCTATGGTGCGCTCGGCGCAGCCGCGGCTTTTTTCATATCTGCTTTGGTCTGCATGTTCGGTCTGTTGTTTTCATGGACTGCGGCAGGAAAAGAGCTTCGCAGGATGGAACAGGATGAAACGGAGCATAAAACAAATGAAACTTGGGCGGCGCTTATCCGCAATGCGATGCCTGTTTGCATTCCGGCGCTGTTTTTAGTATCCGGTCTGATCGGAGAAAGCGTCCTGTTCCTGAAAAACGGCGCTCCTTCTGAATGGGGAGTATATGTCGGAAAATGCCTGCCGCTGGTCGGCGCCGTTTTATTCGGGGCACTGGCGCTGGCGTTTCGGATGCTGCCGGAGTTTAAGCTTAGTTTTTCCGGGCGCAGTCTGCGCAAGAGCAGAGATAAGTGTATGCTGGCGCTGCGCTGCACGGCGCTGTATGTGGTTCCGGCTGCAGTTCTGTTTGCAGCTCTGGCAGAGCCGGTTTTGGGAACGCTCTTTAAAGAGGGAAGCCTGACAGATGCCTATGGACCTATGCGTATTTCGGCGCTTGGCATCATTTTCGGGGGATTGTCCTTTATGTTGGGAGCCATATTGTTTTCTGTAGAGCTGTATTACAATCTGTGGGCCGGACTGCTTTTATGTATGGCTGTCCGTCTCGGTTCGTTTTATATTTTTCATTCGCTGCTCGACCTGAAGCTGTACAGTCCGGTATATGCGGATGCGCTGGCAGCTTTCGTGCTCTGCCTGTTTTTACTGATGTCCGTCCGGCGTCAGCTTAAGATATCGGTGAGCTGGGGACGTATCTTTCTTGCACCCTGCATCAGCGGCGCGGTAATGGCTGGGGTGTGCCTTCTGTTTTCGGAGCTTCTTCTGAAAAATACGGAGAGTCCTGTCCGCGCGATATTCAGCGGCACGCTAGGTTTACTGGCATATTTTGTCGTATCACTCTTGTTGAAAGGAGCGACGCGGAGGGAGCTGCGGTGTATGCCAGGAGGTCAGTGGATGATACGGTTTGGTTGCCTGCTGCGGCTTTTATGACATACCGGTCCCGCCGGGGATAATGTGAAAAAGAATCCTGATGACAGAAGGAATAAAAGAATGAAAAAAGCGGATACTTTGAAATGAGGTGAATCCTATGCGCCCTTTCAAGAGAATCTGCTTTTTTCTATATTCCTGCATGCTGTTCGCAGGAGGATTTTTGTGTGCTTTCCAAATAGAAGCCTTTTTTTATCCGGGAAGGGAAGCTCCCTTTGATGCAGGAGAAAATTCTATGCTTTTATCCGATCTGCCGGACAGAAACCGGAGAGACAGTATTGAACAGACCGCGTCCGGAGGCGTCAGACTGACTGCTTCCACGAAAATGGTTGTCCGCATCTGCAACCTGGACGAAGGGAGCGAAAGGCAGGAGCTGTCATCGCTGCCTGTAAGGCTGATAGGCTGTTCGAGAACGGAAACGGAGCGGTTCTTTATACAGTTTCAGGAAACCGCCTCCTTAAAGGAGCGGGAGGCGGGATTTTTAAATGCGGAACTGCTTTCCTTTTCTCCGGAGCAGATAGTGATACGGAAAAATTATCGGAAACATGAAAGACCGTCTTCTTTTAAATTGGTCGTCGAGCATAATATGGTGACAGTTTACGAGCAGGAAACGGGCATTTTGTATTTGCGGACTGCATTAGATGCCCGGACGCTCCCGCCCCGGATACGAAAAAGAGTTTTGGCCGGTTACAGCGATGTTTCAGCCGACAGTCTGGAAAAATTTCTTGTTTCATATGCCGAAGCGTGATATAGTTGACGCATATGATAAAAGGATGGTGTGCGGATATGACGCGGACAGGTATCATCGGGGGCGGCGCCTCGGGCATGATGGCGGCTATCGCAGCCGCGCAAAGGGGCGCTGACGTCACGATATTGGAGCGCCGGGACCGGATCGGCAAAAAACTGCTGGCAACAGGAAACGGACGGTGCAATCTGGGAAATCTGGATATGGATGTGCTGCGGGATTACCGCAGTGGCAGCGCAGAGCGTCTGCCTGCATTTTTTGAACGGTTCGGGACACAGGAAATGCTGCGTTTTTTGGAAGAGAACGGCCTGTATGTTACGGATAAAAATGGATATTTGTATCCATACAGCGGTCAGGCGTCTTCGGTACTTTCATTTTTTTTGGAACAGTTGGAACGGCTGAATATCAAAGTGGTGTGCGATACAGAAATTCGGAACATTAATAAGGAGCCTTCCTCAAAATCCCGTTTTGCTGTGCGAACGCAGGAAAAAACGTGGCATTTTGATACGCTTATACTTTCCTGCGGCAGTCCTGCGGGCGTACCGGCACGCGAAAAGCTTGGCGGCTATGAGTTGGCTCAAGGGCTGGGGCTTTCTGTGAAAAAGCCTCTTCCGGCGCTGACGGCGCTGCGCTGTCAGGAAAAATTTTATAAATCGCTGTCCGGCGTGCGCTGTCCGGCAGATATCACGCTGTTTGCAGATAAAAAAGCCATATGTTCAGAGACAGGGGAGCTGCAGCTTACCGATTACGGTATTTCCGGTATTCCGGTATTTCAGCTTTCCCGCTATGCCTCCGAGGCGCTGTCTTCTAAAAAAGAAGTGAGCGCATCCATCGATTTTTTCCCGCAGCTTAAGCCCGGACAATGGGAAGAGCTTTACCGTCGGCAATACAGGGTATGCGAAGGCATGAGTGTAGCGTTTTTAGTGGAAGGAATGCTCCACAAAAAACTCGCGGCTTTCTTTTTGAGTACGTCAGGGCTAAAGCCCGGAGACATTGTCGGTCCTGCTGCCAAAAAGAAGATATTTCAGATGTTCTCCCGGATGAGGGGGCTTGAAACGCATATCTGCGCAGTAAACCCCGTAGAGAATGCGCAGGTTTGTATGGGCGGCGTCCGTCTTGCGGAAGTAAATGACAATCTGGAATCCATCAAAATTCCCGGATTGTTTTTATGCGGGGAAATGCTCGACGTTGATGGCAGATGCGGAGGCTACAATCTCCAGTGGGCATGGACCAGCGGACATATTGCGGGGGAAGAAGCCGCAAAAGGGGAGCGTGTAAGGAAACTCCCGGCAAAAACAGCAAAAGAAAATTGGAAAGGAGACCGGAAATGATACGTGTTTCGCAGCTCAAGCTGTCTCCGGGACATTCTTTGGAGGAACTGTATGAAAAGACCGCGAAGCTGTTACATATCAAAAGGGAACAGATAGTGCGGCTGGAAATCCGCAGGCAGTCTGTGGACGCGCGCAAAAAGCCGGATATACGGCTTATATATGTGCTGGACGTAAATGTCTCCGGCATTTCAGAGCAGAAATGCGTCCAGCGCAGTAAAAGCAGAGACGTATCGGTCGTGACCGGGAAACGGTATGTATTCCCGCAGCCGGGAGAACGTCAGCTGGAACATCGTCCCGTCATTATCGGCACCGGACCTGCCGGACTTTTCTGCGGTTATCTGCTTGCCGTTCACGGATATCGTCCGATACTTCTGGAACGGGGACAGGCGGTGGAGCAGCGGTGCAGGGATGTTGAGACGTTCTGGAACGGAGGAGGTCTGGATCCGGAATCCAATGTTTCTTTTGGAGAAGGCGGAGCCGGTACATTCTCGGACGGAAAACTCAATACACTCATTAAGGATAAGGACGGACGCGGAAGGGAAGCGCTTTCGATATTTGTAAAGCACGGCGCACAGCCGGAGATTTTATATGAGGCAAAGCCTCATATCGGGACGGACGTTCTTACGGGCGTAGTCGCGGATATGAGAAAGACGATACTTTCCTGCGGCGGTGAGGTGCGCTTTGGTACGCGGGCAGACGGTATCTGTGTAAAGGACGGGAGGCTCACGGGCATCCGGCTTTCAGACGGAACGATTTTGGAGACCCAGACGGCGGTCCTTGCCATCGGGCACAGCGCACGGGATACTTTTGAAAAGCTGCTTTCAGACGGGCTTGAGATGGAACCGAAAGCATTCGCGGTCGGACTTCGCGTGGAGCATCCGCAGACGCTCATCAATCAGTCTCAGTATGGCGTATCAGAGCCGGAGCATCTTTCGGCTGCCCCTTATAAGGTCACAGCAAAGGCAGGCAATGGCAGGGGCGTTTATTCCTTCTGCATGTGTCCCGGCGGCTATGTGGTCAACGCCAGCAGTGAACCGGGGCGGACGGCGGTAAACGGCATGAGCTACAGCAGACGCGACGGTCAAAATGCCAACAGCGCGATAATCGTCTCTGTCACACCCGAAGATTTTGGCGCAGACGGACCTCTTTCCGGAATCGCTTTCCAGCGCCGCTTAGAGGAGGCCGCCTGGAAAGCCGGACAGGGAGCAATTCCGGTACAGCGCTATGGAAGCTTTTCTGTACGGGCGTCCTCGGGACATATCCCGCCGGATTTTACCCCCGCTGTCCGGGGGCAGTGGAAGTTTGCGGATGTAGCGGGAATTCTTCCGGCATCGTTAAAAGAAGCCTTTGAAGACGGAATGGAACAATTCGGGCATATGATACCCGGATTTGATGATGAGAACGTCCTTGTATCCGGTGTAGAGAGCCGGACCTCATCGCCTGTGCGCATCAGTCGGGACGAGACGCTGCAGGCGAATATCCGGGGGATTTATCCGTGCGGGGAAGGCGCAGGGTATGCCGGAGGCATCACCTCTGCGGCAATGGACGGTATGCGGATCGCTGAAAAGATAGCGTCGGAGTGGGCGCCTTTTAATATTTAATAATGGAGATTAAGATGAATTTACGGGATACATTTCGAGATAAAAAACGTATCGTTATCAAGATAGGCTCCTCTTCCCTGCAGCATCCGGAGACGGGGGATATGGATTATGTCCGGCTGGAAGTGCTCGTTAGGGAACTGTGTGACCTGAAAAACCAGGGAAAGGATGTGACGCTGGTTTCTTCCGGCGCAATTGCACAGGGGAAAAAAGCGGTCCGCCTTTCTTCGGAAGATATGGAGCGCGACCCAATCGCCGTCAAACAGGCATGCGCGGCGGTGGGACAGGCGCGGCTTATGATGACCTATCAGAAGATTTTTTCAGAATATGATCAGATAGCCGCGCAGATACTCATGACGCGTCATACGGTAGACAACGATATGAATCGTACCAACGCCCAGAATACGTTTGAAGAGCTGTTTAAGCTTGGAGTGATACCAATCGTCAATGAAAATGATACGGTTGCGACCCATGAGATAGAGATAGGGGACAACGATACTCTTTCCGCCATCGTAGCGTCTATGATAGGTGCAGACCTGCTTATTCTTCTTTCGGATATTGACGGGCTTTATACAGACGACCCCAGGAAAAATCCGGATGCCCGTTTTATTGAAACTGTGGAACATCTGGACGAAACGTTTCTGAGCATGGCAAAAGGATCTACCGGAAGCAGTGTCGGTACCGGCGGGATGTCTACAAAGCTGACTGCGGCTCAGATAGCAGCCGCTTCCGGCACAGATATGGTCATCGCAAACAGCAGGGACATCCGGATCATCCACAGCATCATAAAAGGTGAAAACTGCGGGACTGTGTTCAAGGCGGAGAAACAGGAAGACTTCGATCTCCCTGCCTTTATTGCAAAACTGCATAAAAATTGATATTTACACATCACCAACAGGAGGAAACATGACGATAGATGAAAAAATCGCGCGTATCAACGCGCTTTATCACAAATCAAAAACACCCGGAGGACTGACGGAAGACGAAAAGCAGGAACAGGCTTTATTGAGAAAGGAATTTATTGCCAACATCCGTCAGAATATCAAAAGTCAGCTGGACAATATCAGCATTCAGAATCCGGATGGAACTATTGAAAACCTGGGCGAGACCCATGGGAATAAGGTTGCCCATTGACGATAAGCTCCGCAAAGGGAGCCTTTCTGTAAAAGAGCTTCGCACTCTTGGAAAAGAGCGGCGGGATGGACTGGGAGAAGAAGGGCGGATTCAAAAAAGCCGTCAGGCATTTCAAAATCTTACCGCGCTCCCGGAATGGCAGGAGTCTCAGACTGTTCTGACGTTTGCTTCGTTCGGGACGGAGATTTCGACGCGGGAGTTGATACAGTCGGCACTCGAACTGAAAAAAGCAGTTTACTGTCCGAAGGTATCTCCGGAATTAAAGGAAATGATATTTTACCGTATCAGGAGTATTGCAGAGCTCATTCCCGGATTTTGCGGGATTTTAGAGCCTCGGGAAAGCGGGGAATGCTATATTCCGGCCGCAGGCTGCAGAACGCTCATGATAGTTCCCGGGACTGTCTTTGACAGGAAGGGAGACCGGATAGGTTACGGCGGCGGATATTATGACCGTTATCTGGGGGCGGCCGCAAAGCAGGATCGTCCGTTTCTTGCGGGGATCTGCTTTGAATGCCAGCTTACAGACTACATCCCGGCACAGCCTCATGATGTCGGAATGGATATGGTCGTGACGGAAAAAAGGGTCATACGCGTTCCAGTTTAGCAAATGAAAAGATGCTCATAATTGTGTTTTTTATATGAGGAGGACAGGCAGATGACGGAACTGATACAAATGGGAAAACGTGCAAAAAAGGCGGCATATGAGCTCGCACTGCTGGATTCTGACACTAAGAACAGAGCGCTCAATGCTGCAGCCGATGCGCTGGAAGCACAGGCAGGGTATATCCTCTCTGAAAATGAAAAGGACATGGAGGCAGGCAGACAAAACGGTATGTCGGCAGGGCTTCTGGACCGGCTGATGCTCAGCTGCGACCGTATCTCAGCGATGGCGCAGGGACTCCGTCAGGTAGCCAAGCTTCCTGACCCGGTAGGGGAAGTCATAGAGAGCTTTGTGCGTCCGAATGGCATTGAGATCACCAAAAAGCGTGTTCCTCTCGGTGTGATAGGAATTATTTACGAATCACGGCCGAACGTGACGGCGGATGCTTTTGGATTGTGTTTTAAATCCGGGAATGCAGTGATGTTAAAGGGCGGCAGCGACGCGCTTTGTTCCAATATCGCCATTGAGACGGTATTGAGGGGCGCGCTTGAGCAGCAGGGTATTTGTACAGATGCAGTCATGCTCCTTCATTCTGCTGACAGGGCGGCAGCACAGGAGATGATGCGGCTGAACGGTTATCTGGATGTACTCATCCCGCGGGGCGGTGCAGGGCTCATCCGCACCGTTGTGGAAAACAGTACGGTTCCCGTTATTGAGACCGGGACCGGAAACTGCCACATCTATGTGGATGAGGATGCGGATATCGACAAGGCGGTACCCATCATTTTAAATGCAAAAACCCAGAGGGTTGGCGTATGTAACGCCTGCGAATCGCTGGTCGTGCATGAAAAGATATGTGAATCGCTGCTGCCGCGACTGTATCGGGAGCTTCTTGATAAAAATGTGGAGATACGGGCGGATGAGCGTTCTTTTCTTCCACTGGAGGGCTGTGTAGCTGCACAGGAGAAGGATTTTGAAACGGAATACCTGTCGCTGGTCCTTTCCGTAAAAACCGTAGATTCACTTAAAGAAGCGATCGCGCATATCAACCGCTGCGGCACGGGACATTCGGAGGCTATCATTACGGAAAATAAGAAGCATGCGGAAACCTTTTTGAATGGAATAGATGCTGCCTGCGTCTATGTCAACGCTTCAACCCGTTTTACAGACGGATTTGAATTCGGCTTCGGTGCGGAGATAGGCATCAGCACCCAGAAACTCCACGCCAGAGGGCCTATGGGCTTAAAGGAACTGACAAGTTATAAATATACTATATGCGGGAACGGACAGACCCGTGGCTGAAAGGAGCAATCAAAATGAATGCAGTTATTGAAAAATTTTTGCGGTATGTAAAGATAGATACCGAATCCTGTGAATCCGATGTTGTGCCCAGCACAGAAAAGCAAAAGGATCTTGCGCGGCTTCTTGTAAAGGAGCTGGGGGAAATGGGCGCATCCGATATCAGATTTGACGAGGAGCATTGTTATGTGTACGCGACGATCCCTTCCAACCTTCCTGAAGGGCAGCAGGCACCGACAGTCGGTTTTATTGCCCACATGGATACGTCTCCTGCCGTGAGCGGGGCGAATGTAAATCCTCGCATTGTGGAAGGGTACGCAGGCGGCGATATTGTTTTGAATGAGGAAAAAGATATCATCCTTTCCGAACAGGAAAATCCGGAGCTTTGCCGCTTTGTTGGAAAGAGTCTTATCGTTACCGACGGGACGACTCTTTTGGGTGCAGATGACAAGGCGGGTGTGGCAGAGATAATGACGATGGCGGAATATCTGCTGACCCATCCGGAATTTTTGCACGGTACGATACGCATTGGATTTACACCGGATGAAGAAGTGGGACGCGGCGTAGACTTTTTTGATGTGGAAGGATTTGGAGCAGATTTTGCATACACTGTTGACGGCGGCGATTTAGGTGAGCTGGAATATGAGAATTTCAACGCTGCCGGTGCGAAACTTGTCGTGCATGGAAGGAGCGTCCATCCGGGCAGTGCCAAAAACAAAATGCTGAATGCCATCCTTCTGGCACAGGAATTCCAGAGTCTGCTGCCTATTTATGAAAACCCGGCTTCTACAGAAATGTATGAAGGATTTTATCATGCAGATTCCATTTCAGGCACTGTGGAAGAGGTTACCGTGGACTATATAATACGGGATCATGACAGAGAGAAATTTGAACAGAAAAAGGCATTTTTCGCACAATGTGTTGATTTTCTGAACGCAAAATACGGACGGGAGATTTGTGAAGCACACATCCACGACAGCTATTTCAACATGAAAGAAAAGATTATGCCGGACAATGCCCATCTGATAGATAACGCCGTTAAGGCGATGGAAAAGGCGGGTGTGACTCCGGTTATTTCCCCGATACGCGGAGGAACGGATGGCGCGCGTCTGTCCTTCATGGGACTTCCCTGCCCGAATCTGTGTACCGGCGGCATGAATTATCACGGGCGTTATGAATATATCTGCGTGGAATCCATGATAAGCTGCGTGGAGATTTTGAAAAACATCGTTTCGCTCTATGCAGAGTAAAGAAACATCGGAAAGGAAATATCACAAATGATGTATGAACCGATAGACTTTGATAAAATCGATATAACCGGAAATCCTCCGGAACAGGAGCCCGCACGGCAGTATTATTTTATCGCAAAATGCCGTCAGTATGTAAAGAAGGAGACGGAGGCAGCAGGACATGCCCTCAGTGCGGCCGTTGTGACGTTTGGATGTCAGATGAATGCCCGCGATTCCGAGAAGCTTTCCGGCGTTTTGGAAAATGTGGGATTTACCCTTACAGACAGCGAAGATGCGGACTTTGTCATTTATAATACATGTACCGTGCGTGATAACGCGAATCAGAGAGTATATGGACGTCTCGGCTTTTGCAACAGCATGAAGCGCAAAAATCCTCATAAGCGCGTGGCGCTGTGCGGGTGCATGATGCAGGAGCCTTCTGTGATAGAAAAGATACAGAAGAGCTATCGCTTTGTGGATCTGATATTCGGCACGCATAATATTTTTAAATTTGCGGAGCTTTTGTGCCGGATGTTTGAATCCAGCGGGATGGTCATCGATATCTGGAAGGATACGGATCAGATTGTAGAGGAACTGCCGGTGGAACGCAAATATCCGTTCAAATCCGGTATCAATATTATGTTCGGATGTAACAACTTCTGTACTTACTGTATCGTTCCTTATGTGCGCGGGCGGGAAAAGAGCCGTCGCCCTGAGGAAATCCTTGAAGAAATTCGCTGTCTTGCGGCCGATGGTGTCGTAGAAATCATGCTGCTGGGACAGAATGTGAATTCTTACGGCAAAAACCTTGAAAATGGGATGACGTTCGCACAGCTTTTGCGCGAAGTGGAAAAGATAGACGGAATTGAAAGGATACGTTTCATGACATCTCATCCGAAGGATCTTTCCGATGAGCTTATACAGGTGATGAAGGAATCCAAAAAAATCTGCCGACATCTGCATCTGCCGTTACAGTCCGGTTCGACAAAGATACTTACGGCGATGAACCGTCATTACACAAAGGAACAGTTTATCGCGCTGGCGGACAGGATACGCCGGGAGATACCGGATATATCGCTGACAACGGATATTATGGTAGGCTTTCCGGGCGAGACGTCAGAAGATGTGGATGACACAATAGACGTGATAGAAAGAGTCGGATTTGACAATGCCTTTACATTTATTTATTCACCCCGTACGGGAACGCCTGCGGCTGCGATGGAACAGGTCTCCGAAGCGGTCGTAAAGGAAGGCTTTGACCGGGTATTAAAGACAGTCCAGGATACCGCGCGCAGGCAGGTAGCGCGGCTTGCGGGACAGACACTGCCCGCCCTCGTGGAAGAGGTAAATGAGCAGGATGGTTCTCTTATGACGGGACGGCTTTCCAATAATACTATCGTGCATTTTCCGGGAACGGACGCCCTGATAGGAAAGATTGTGGATGTAAAGCTGGAAGAGTGTCACGGATTTTATTATACGGGGCATATGTGCTGAAAAAATCCCTCTCATAATTTACAGGATTCAGGAATTGTGGTATGATTAGATGCGGGTATGCGATAACAGCATATCCGCATTTTTACTATAGACATAAAGGAGAAATACATAGATGGCAGAATTAACGCCTATGATGCAGCAGTATCTGGAGACAAAAAAACAGTACCCGGACTGCATCCTTTTTTATCGTCTGGGCGATTTTTACGAAATGTTTTTTGAAGATGCGCTCACTGCATCGAAGGAGCTGGAAATCACGCTGACCGGGAAAAACTGCGGACTTGAAGAGCGTGCGCCCATGTGCGGCGTTCCCTATCATGCAGTAGAAGGCTATCTGGATAAGCTTGTTTCCAAAGGCTACAAGGTTGCGATCTGCGAGCAGATGGAAGATCCGAAGCAGGCAAAAGGACTGGTAAAACGGGATGTGGTGCGCATCGTGACGCCGGGTACGAATCTTGACGTGCAGGCGTTGGAGGAGTCGAAGAACAACTACCTCATGTGCATCGCTTTTTTTACGGGAAAAACGGGTATTTCCATCGCGGATGTTACGACGGGCGACTATTATGTAACGGAGGTGGAGGATGCCCGCAGACTGTTGGATGAGATCAACAAATATCATCCTTCCGAAATCATCTGCAACGATGCCCTTTTGATGAGCGGGATAGATCTGGAGGATTTGAAGAACAGACTTCAGATCACCATTTATTCGCTGGAACCGCACTATTTTGATGAAGATATGTGTCGCAGATGCCTGCAGAAGCATTTTCATGTATCCACTCTGACGGGGCTTGGAGTGGAAGAATTTCCAAACGGTCTGATTGCGGCAGGCGGGCTGTTGCAGTATCTGTACGATACTCAGAAAACCAGTCTTGCCCATTTTACGCACCTGTATCCGTATCTGACAAGCCGGTATATGCTGCTGGATTCTTCCACGCGGCGTAATCTGGAGCTGACGGAAACGCTGCGGGAAAAACAAAAAAGAGGCTCTCTTTTATGGGTCCTGGACAAGACAAAAACAGCGATGGGGGCACGGATGCTGCGAAGCTGGATAGAGCAGCCCCTCATTTCCAGAGAGGAAATGGAACGTCGATTAGACGCGGTGGAACAGCTCTGCAAAGCGCCCATGTTGAGGGATGAGATACGCGAATATCTGAATGCCATCTATGATATGGAACGGCTTTTGGGAAAGGTAAGCTACAAGACTGCGAATCCGAGGGATCTTATCGCCTTTAGGAATTCCATGCAGATGCTTCCTGCGATAAAAAGTGTTCTGGCGGATTTTGATTGTGAAGAGCTTGTAAAGATAGAACAGGAAACAGACGCTCTTTCCGATCTGTACGAGATGATAGAAAATGCCATTGAGGAAGAGCCTCCCATTTCTGTCCGGGAGGGCGGCATGATAAAGGCGGGATTTGACGAGACGATAGACCAGCTGCGCGCGGCAAAGACTGAGGGGAAAACATGGCTGGCACAGCTCGAGGAGCAGGAGCGCGAGCGCACCGGCATCAAAAATCTGCGCGTCAAATATAACAAGGTGTTCGGCTATTATCTGGAAGTGACCAATTCCTATAAAGACATGGTTCCCGAGGATTATGTCCGTAAGCAGACGCTGACCAATGCAGAACGATATTCCATGCCCCGTTTAAAGGAGCTGGAGGATATGGTTTTAAATGCGGAGGACAAACTGACCTCTCTGGAATATGATAAATTCTGCGAGGTGCGCGATAGGATAGCTTCCCAGATAGAGCGGATACAGCGGACCGCCAAAGCAGTTGCCCGGTTGGATGTATTTTGTTCTCTTTCTCTTGTGGCGGAGCGGAATCATTATGTGCGTCCCTCATTGAATGAAAAGGGCGTGATAGATATCCGTGATGGCAGACATCCGGTGGTAGAGCAGATGACGGACCATGATATGTTTATCACAAACGATACTTATCTGGATAATCAAAAGCATTGTATTGCTATCATCACAGGCCCGAATATGGCCGGAAAATCGACCTATATGCGGCAGACGGCACTTATTGTACTGCTGGCTCAGATAGGCAGCTTTGTCCCTGCAAAGACGGCAAATATCGGCATTGTGGACAGGATATTTACCCGCGTGGGCGCATCGGATGACCTTGCCAGCGGACAGTCTACTTTTATGGTGGAGATGAACGAGGTTGCAAATATTCTGAGAAATGCCACGCCCAAAAGCCTTCTGGTACTGGATGAGATCGGGCGGGGAACCTCTACCTTTGACGGGCTTTCTATTGCCTGGGCAGTGATAGAGCATATCAGCAACCGCAAGCTTTTAGGAGCAAAGACATTGTTTGCGACGCATTATCATGAACTGACTGAGCTGGAAGGCAAAATAGGGAATGTGAACAATTATTGTATCGCAGTCAAGGAAAAGGGCGATGATATTGTCTTTTTACGTAAGATAATCAAGGGCGGTGCGGATAAAAGCTACGGAATTCAGGTGGCGCGTCTGGCGGGAGTGCCGGACATGGTGATAGACCGGGCAAAGGAGATCGTAAAGCAGCTTTCTGATAATGATATTACGGAAAAAGTCCAGAGTATTTCCGTAGATACGGACAGCACTGCCAAAAAACAGAAGCATTATGACGAGGTGGACTTAGAGCAGATATCCCTGTTTGATACAGTAAAGGACGAGGATGTTCTGGAAGAGCTAAAGAGCGTTGATATTTCCACGATGACGCCTCTGGACGCCCTGAATACGCTTTACCGTTTGCAGAACAAGCTGAAAAACCGCTGGGGGAACTGTTAAAAAGGAGAATGTGCCATGGCTGAGATAATGGTTCTGGACGATAAGACTATCGACCAGATAGCCGCCGGGGAAGTGGTGGAGCGCCCTGCGAGCGTTGTAAAAGAACTGGTGGAAAATGCCTGTGATGCGGGCGCTACCGCTATTACAGTGGAGATAAAGGATGGCGGGACAACGTTTATCCGTGTGACGGATAACGGCTCCGGTATCAAAAAAAATGAGGTTAAAAAAGCCTTTTTCCGCCATGCTACGAGCAAGATAAGAGGCGTAGAGGATCTTTCAAGGATACACAGTCTCGGCTTTCGGGGTGAAGCGCTCTCCAGCATCGCTGCAGTAGCAATGGTAGAGCTGATAACAAAGACCAGGGAAAGCCTGACCGGTGTACGCTATTGTATAGAGGGTGAACGGGAAAGAGACTTTTCGGAGATAGGTGCGCCGGAAGGGACAACCATTATTATCCGGGATTTGTTTTTCAATACGCCCGCCCGCAAAAAATTTTTAAAAACGCCTGCGACGGAGGGCGGATATATCGCAAGCCTGATGGAACACATGGCTCTGTCGCGTCCCGATATCTCTTTTACATTTCAGCAAAACCGACAGACGCGCTTTTCAACTTCCGGAAGCGGTGACTTAAAGGAAGTTGTTTACCGGATATACGGGCGTGAGATAGCAAAGGAAATATTCCCGTTTTCGGTCGAAGAAAACGGATTGAAAGCGGAGGGCTTTTTGGGAACGCCGCTTTTGGTCCGTCCAAACAGAAATTTTGAGTTTTTCTTTGTCAATAACCGGTATATTAAAAGCCAGATACTTTCCAAAGGTTTAGAAAGCGGATATCAGCGATATCTGATGCAGCATAAATTCCCGATGGCGTATCTGCATCTGAAGATTGGCACAGAGGCTGTAGATGTCAATGTTCATCCGTCAAAAATGGAGATACGGTTTTCAGACAACAGGGCAGTCTTTGATTTCCTGGAAAAGCACGTGAGGGAAGCATTGCACAAAAGAGAGATGATACCTTCTGTGAGTCTTTCTGATGTGAGGGAACCGCTCCCTGAAAAAACGGAGTCGAAAGAAGAAAAGGAAGTTTCCGAACGATCGGCGGTAGAGCTGGCAAAACGTCTTATCAAGGACAGGCCGGCATCGTCTTCTTTAGGCAGGGTGAGGGAGGAAAACGCCTTTTACGGAGCAAAGATTCCGGCAGGACAGAAAAAACACGATATAGACCGACTCGGTCAACAAAAACCGGTGCCGAATACCCTTGAAAACACCGCGAAAATTCAGGAAATACAAGGCGGTTCAAACAAAAAAAGAACTGAAGCAGTCAATGAGACTGATGAGGTCGATTCAGCACCGGCTTCTCCTTCCCATGAGGAAAAAACTTCTTTGAAGGCGACAGCCTCTCTTCCACCTCAGCCCTTTGAGAAAGTGAGATTACATGAAACTGTAAGTAAAGAGCGGCAGGATTATGAAAAAAAAGAAGCAGATATTGCGATTGAAAAACAGATGGATCTGTTTGAGGAAAAGCTTCTTACAAAAAAGGCGGTGGACGGATACCGGCTGGTGGGGCAGGTATTCGACACTTACTGGATAGCCGTTTATCAGGATAAAATGATACTGATAGACCAGCACGCCGCACATGAGAAGGTTAAATATGAACGGTTGATACGGCGCTTTCAGGAGGGAAGAGCGGAAAGCCAGAATCTGATGCCGCCCGTTATTGTGACGCTGACCGGAGCGGAAGCCGCCCTTTTGACCCAGTATCAGGATTATTTTTCACAGCTTGGTTTTGAGATAGATTCCTTTGGCGGAAGCTCCTATGCGCTTCGGGCGGTCCCCTGCGACTTATACGGACACTGCAGCGCAGAATTTTTGCAGGATGTGCTGGATGAACTGGCAAACGGGCAGCGTCCCGGAACGCCGTCTGCGGTGGCAGAGCGTATCGCCACAATGGCATGTAAGGCCGCTGTCAAGGGAAATAATCGCATGAGTGCAGCGGAAATGCAGGAGCTTTTGGAACAGCTTTTGACTTTGGATAATCCCTATCATTGCCCTCACGGGCGGCCTACCATGGTCGTGATGACAAAACAGGAGCTGGAACGCAAATTCAAGCGTATCGTATAGAACGGATACAGATATAGCATATAGGAGATTTTTATGACAAACGTATCGGATAATATCATATCGGCAGCACTGCCGCCTCTCGTGATACTCACCGGCCCTACCGCTGTCGGCAAGACAGCCCTGTCTGTAGAATTGGCAAAAGCGGTGGACGGAGAGATAATTTCTGCCGATTCGATGCAGGTGTACCGCCGTATGGATATCGGTTCTGCAAAGGTGACAAAGGAGGAAATGGGAGGTGTCCCTCATCACCTGATAGATGTGCTTGAGCCGGAAGAGGATTTTAACGTTGTTTTGTTTCAGAAGCTCGCAAAGGAAGCTATTGCAGATATTCTGAGCAGAGGGAAGCTGCCCATCCTTGTGGGCGGAACGGGCTTTTATATCCAGTCAGTGCTTTATGACATCGATTTTACACAGACAAAAGAAGACAGCGAATACCGGAAAGAGTTGGAACGGCTTGCCGTTGAAAAGGGAGCACATTATCTGCATAGTCTGCTTGAAGCTGCCGACCCGGAGGCGGCACAGCAGATACACGAAAATAATATCAAGCGGGTGATACGCGCGTTGGAGTACAATGCTCAGACCGGCGGGAAAATTTCAGCCCATAACGAAGAACAGAGAAATAATGAAGCTGCATATCGGTTTCAATATTTTGTCCTGACAGACGAACGGGAAAAGCTTTATGAGCGCATCGACAGGCGGGTGGATATAATGCTTGAGTCGGGACTCGTTGATGAGGTTCGCGCTTTAAGGGACGAGGGGCTGAAAAAAGGTATGGTATCCATGCAGGGGCTCGGTTATAAGGAAATTTTATCGTATCTTGATGGAGAGTACGACCTTGAGCGTGCGGCCTATTTGATCAAGCGGGATACAAGGCACTTTGCAAAGCGTCAGCTCACATGGTTTAAACGTGAAAAAAACGTGACATGGGTTGACAGGTCCGTATTTTTGGACGAAAATAGTATTTTACAGTTTTTGATAACACGAGCGGAGGAATTAAAAAAATGATACAGGATATTTATACCTCTATGGGAATCTCCCACGAGGTTTACGCATACGGAGAAAAAACGCTCAGGGAGCTGAGTGCCCGTTTTGAAGAAATTGACAGGACAGCGGAATACAACCAGCTCAAGGTTTTAAAGGCGATGCAGGAATGCCACGTCAGCGAAGCCTGCCTGCTGGGCACAACCGGATATGGCTATAATGACATCGGACGTGATACACTTGAAGAGGTGTATGCTCACGTGTTCCATGCGGAATCCGCGCTTGTCCGCCCGCAGATCACCTGCGGTACCCATGCGTTGGCACTGGCCCTTATGAGCAATCTGCGCCCGGGGGACGAGCTGCTTTCTCCGGTAGGAAAGCCTTATGATACTCTGGAAGAAGTGATAGGTATCCGTGAATCCAAAGGTTCTTTAAAAGAATACGGCATCAGTTACCGTCAGGTAGATTTAAAAGAGGATGGAAGCTTTGACTGGGAAGGTATCCGCGCAGCCATCGGACCAAACACAAAGCTTGCGACTATCCAGCGCTCCAAGGGCTATCAGACCCGTCCGACGCTGAGCGTGGAGCAGATAGGAGAGCTGATAGCATTTATCAAGGGCATCAAGCCGGACGTGATATGTATGGTAGATAACTGTTACGGCGAGTTTACGCAGACGATAGAGCCTACCGATGTGGGCGCAGATATGTGCGTCGGCTCCCTGATAAAAAATCCGGGCGGCGGTCTTGCGCCTATCGGCGGCTATATTGCCGGCAAAAAAGAGTGCGTGGAAAATGCAGCCTATCGCCTGACCTCTCCGGGTCTTGGAAAAGAGGTCGGCGCATCCCTTTCGGCACTCCCGTCCTTTTATCAGGGGCTGTTTCTGGCACCGACCGTAACTGCGGGCGCGTTAAAGGGCGCGATTTTTGCGGCAAATCTGTACGAAAAGCTCGGATTCGGCGTTGTGCCGAACGGCAGCGAGCCCCGTTTCGATATCATTCAGGCGGTGGAATTCGGCACACCGGAGGGGCTCATTTCCTTCTGTGAAGGCATCCAGTATGCTGCGCCGGTAGACAGCTTTGTAACGCCGGAACCGTGGGATATGCCCGGATATGACAGCCAGGTCATCATGGCGGCAGGAGCGTTTGTTTCAGGCTCGTCCATCGAGCTGTCCGCAGACGGCCCGTTAAAGCCGCCCTATGCAGTTTATTTTCAGGGAGGACTGACGTGGCAGCATGCGAAATTCGGCATTTTGAAATCGCTCCAGCAGTGTGTCGATAAAGGCGTTATAAACGGCATTCCGACACAGCTTTTGTAATAAAGAGTCGAACGATGCGAAAAAATTTCTCTTTTGTTTCTATACAGTAAATGACAAGTATGATAAGATGTAACTGTTTCAGAAGCTAAGAGAACGCTTTTGTCCGCCGTTTCAGGAGAGAGAAACGGAGGATATTTTATTGAAAACTTCAGAAAAAACAGCAGAACAGGGACTTCCCTATGAAAAATTTCTTCAAAAAGGGGCAGAATCCTTAACGGATGCCGAGCTTTTGGCAGTGCTTTTGCGGACCGGACCAAAGGTCGGAGAAAGCGCTTCGAAAGCACACAGGGATTGTCCGGCGCTGGCGCTTGCGGAAGAAGTGCTGCGTCTTCCAAAGGGATCGCGCAGCGGTCTTTCCGGGCTTCCGTCCCTTTCCCCGTCGGAGCTGATGAAGGTCCGGGGCATCGGGCAGGTCAAGGCAGTACGCATCTGCTGCACAGCAGAGCTGGCGCGCAGGATATCGCTCTATACGAGAAAGAAGCTTCCTGCATTCCCCGACCCGGCAACGGCGGCAGCTTATGCCCGCCCGCTGTTCGATGCGGACGGCGGGAACGTGGAACGTGCGGTCCTGTTGCTTTTGGACGGTAAGGGCAGGCTTGTACATGAAAAACTTTTGTCTGTCGGAACTGTTGATTCGGCGCTCGTTTCCCCGCGGGAAGTTTTTTTGCAGGCGCTGCGCGTACAGGCGGTCAGCTTTATTCTGTTGCACAATCACCCCAGCGGCGACCCGTCGCCCAGCAGGGAAGATACCGCGATTACCGGACGGCTTTTTGAGCTGGGAGAAATGATGCAGCTTAACCTGACGGATCACATCATCGTAGGGGCGGGGCAGTATTTCAGCTTTCGGGAATCGGGTCTCATATAAGGAAGGAGAAAGATATGGTGCCAAATTACGCATATGGAATCGATCTGGGTACGAGCAATATCAAAATCTACAGTCTTGCAGACGACTCGGTCATGGTCGAGAAGAACATGATAGCCATCGAAAACAAAAAGAATATCTTCGCTTATGGCAATTCGGCGTACGAAATGTACGAAAAAGCGCCGGCGAACATCAAGATAAGCAATCCGCTGTCAAATGGCGTTATTGCGGACATCAACAACATGGAACGTCTCATCCGGTTTTTTATTTCGGATATCTCCAAAGGCAATATCCGCCCGGCAGATTTTTATATTGCAGTTCCCACCGACATCACAGAGGTGGAAAAACGCGCGTTTTATGATCTTATTAAGGAAGCAAACGTAAAGGCGCGTAAGATAATGGTCGTGGAGAAAGCTGTTGCGGACGGCCTCGGTATGGATATCGATGTAAAAAATTCTCAGGGTGTATTAGTCGTGAACATCGGCTATGATACGACGGAAGTTTCCATCCTTTCCCTCGGAGGCATCGTTCTGAGCCGTCTGATAAAGACCGGTGGCTTAAAATTCGACGAGGCTATCCGGCAGGCGGTCCGCAAGGAATTTAACCTGCTCATCGGTCAAAAGACCGCCGAAAATATCAAGCAGTCTCTGGGAAGCCTTGAAAAAGAAGGAAAAGGCGCTATTGTTTACGGCAGGGACATCGTAGTAGGTCTTCCGGTAGAAAGAGAAATTCCTACCGACCTGATAAATTCCTGTCTGGAAGAGCACTTTAATACAATAATCGACAGTATAAAAGTGATTTTGGAACGTACTCCTCCGGAACTGGGGGCGGATATTTTCCGTCATGGCATTTATCTGACAGGCGGAGCCAGTCAGGTCAGCCATTTTGCAGAACGCGTACAGCAGGCGACCGGGCTTAAAGTCAATCTTGCGGAACGTCCGATGGAAAGCGTTGTGCTCGGCATGGCACGCATCTTAAAAGACGAAAAATATAAATCGGTCGCATATGCCATTGAAGGGATGGGTAAATGAGTCCTGTAGTCAAGAAAAAACATAAAAATTTCAGCATCTCGGGACAGACGCTGCTCCTGATACTGACCGGCGTGTGCGCGCTTCTTCTGGTGTTGTCTTTTAATACTACGATATTTGAAGGCGCTTTAAAAGGAATCGCAGGCTATATCGTCGTCCCGTTCCAGAAAGGCATCGCGGAGGTGGGCGGTTATTTTTCAGACCGCTCCGAAGAGCTGGCGCAGTTAAAGGATGTGCTGGCGCAGAACGAGGCGCTCAGAGAGCAGATAGACCAGCTTACAATAGAAAATAATCAGCTTCAGCAGGATCGTTATGAGCTGAACAATCTGAGAAGCCTCTACGAGTTGGATCAGACCTATTCCGACTATGAAAAGGTTGGTGCCCGGGTCATCTCCAGCGAAGCGGACAACTGGTTTTATTCTTTTACAATTGATAAGGGATCGGAAGACGGCATTCAGGTAGACTGCAATGTAATGGCAGGAAGCGGGCTTGTCGGGAGGGTCGTTTCCGTCGGCAGAAATTATGCGAAAGTGATTTCTGTCATTTCCGATACAAGCAGTGTCAGCGCTACGGTGCTCGCTACTTCGGAGAATCTGATAGTATCCGGTGATTTGCAGTCTGTACAGTCGGATGGGACTATCCGTTTTTCACAGCTTTCTGATCCGGACAATCGGGTGGGAGCAGGAGATAAGCTTGTGACGAGCAATATCAGTGACAAATATCTGCCGGGGATACTCATCGGTTATGTGGATTCCATCAGTGCTTCCTCCAATAACCTGACAAAAACAGGAACGGTGACTCCGGCAGTCGATTTTTCCCATTTGGATGAGGTTTTGGTCATCACCGAATTAAAACAGCAGACCGGGGACTGAAAGGAGAGGCTCTTATGAAAAAATTTCTGGTCACCGCCTTTTTGGTCTGGAGCTTTTTTCTGCTTCAGACGTCGGTCTGTCCGTGGTTTGCATTCAGCGGCATCAAGCCGAATCTGCTGATCATTCTTACCGCCTCCGTCGGTCTGATGGAAGGGGAAAAGAGCGGCATGTGGACAGGATTTGCCTGTGGACTTCTTGCAGATCTTTTCGCGGCCAACGGCATGAGCCTTTCTGCTGCATCAGGGGTCGGAGCAGGAGATCTTATCGGATTCTATGCACTTTTGTATCTCTATGTCGGATATTTGTGCGGAAAAGCGAACAGGCTTTTTTTTCCGGAAGACATTCTGCTCCCGCTGGGGGTCATCGCCGCTGCAGATATCTGTGTCAGCCTCGTCTGCTATATTATTATGTTTTTTATGCGCGCACGGCTTGATATCGGCTACTATATATTACATGTGATATTACCTGAAGCGGTCTACACCATCGTCGTTGCATTCATTTTTTATCCGCTGCTCTTATTTCTTCATAAACGGATGCTGTTAGCGGATAGAGGGAGTACCGAATAATTGTTAAAAAAGATAAAAAATATATTTTTTAATTTCATAAGTTCCCGGACGGTATTTTTATACGCCGTATTTTTCGTCATGACCTGCGTGCTGTTCAACCGCATCTTCCAATTGCAGATAGTCGAGGGCGCGGACAAGCAGGCGGAATTCGAGATGAAGATAAAAAAGGAACGCTCCATCGCCAGTACGAGAGGAAATATTTATGATGTCAATGGCATCCCTATCGCATATAACGAGCTTTCCAGCTCTGTGACGATAGAAGACGTCTATGAATCCAAGGGCAAAAATGCCAAGATAAACGGCATTTTAAAAGAGGTGCTCGGCATCCTTTGGGAAAATGGAGATACGATAAGCTGTGATTTCAATATCTACATAGATGAAAACGGCGAGTTCGCCTACAGTGTCTCCGGAACGAGAAGACTGCGCTTTATCGCGGATGTATACGGTGAGCCGAAGATATCTGATCTGGAAGAACGCCAGAAAAACGCTACGGCAGACGATATCATCGAATATCTTGGCGGAACCGCCCGATATGAGGTGGGAAGGCGCACGGATCCGGATGATAAGGAATCTTTTGTTGTAGGAGAAGGCTATACAAAAAAAGAACTTCTTGATATCATCGCCATCCGCTATACGATGAGCACGACCGGATATCAGAAATATATCCCCGTCACGATTGCGACAAATGTTTCAGAGGAAACTGTCGCCACCGTCGAAGAAAACAAAAGCGAGCTTGAAGGGATAGAGATTGTGGATGACACCATCCGTAAATATAAAGATGGCCCTTACTATTCGCAGATAATCGGTTATACGGGAAAGATATCTACAGAAGAGCTGACGGCGCTGAACAGTCAGGAAGGTATGGAAGGTGTCAAACAGGCACCTGATGTCAAAGAATATGAAATGACTGATATTGTGGGAAAAGCCGGCATCGAGAAAGTTATGGAGGAGTACCTTCAGGGTACAAAAGGCTATGAAACGGTATTCGTCGATAAGATGGGACGCGAGGTCGAGGTGCTCGACCATGTGGACGCTTCTGCAGGGAACGATGTGTATCTTACGATAGACAGTAAACTTCAGGCAGCGGTATACAATATTCTTGAAAAGTTTGTGGCAGGCATCCTGGTGGATAAAATAATAAATGTCAAGAACTATAATTCCTCCGACGTTTCCAGCGCCAACTTAAAGATTCCGATAGACGATGTATATGCCGCACTTTTTAACAACAATGTGATCGATCTTTCGCGTCTGCCGGACGCTGTGGAGGGCGAAGTGCAGTACAGCGTTTACCAGGCGTATCTGAAACGGTGCAGCGAAGTCCTTTCATGGCTGGAGACAGAATTGACAAGCGGATCTTCCGCCTACAAAGATCTTCCGGAAGAGTACCGGACTTATGAAAGCTATATCATCAATGACCTGCTTCCAAATGATAATGTTTTGACCGGAGTGGACAAGACCGATCAGACTTATATCGACTGGACGACAAATGAGGTCATCAGTATCAGGGAATATCTGGAATATGCGATATCCCAAAACTGGATCGATGTAACGATGCTGCCTCTGGAAGGAAAATATTCCGATTCCGCCGAGGTCTACAGCCAGCTGGTTGAGTATATCCTTCAAGAGCTCTCCAATAGTCAGGCATTTCAGAAAAAAATACTGCAGTACATGATAGGACAGAACCGTATCACCGGAGTTCAGATGTGCATGCTTTTGGTAGAACAGGATGTGATAAATCCCAGCGAGAAGGAAATTGCAGATTTAAAATCCGGTGTAGTTTCTGCTTTTTCTTTTATGGTAAATCTTATACGGAATCTGGAGATAACCCCCGCCCAGTTGGCACTCGATCCATACAGCGCTTCCTGTGTGCTCACAGACGTCAATACCGGGGATGTGAGGGCTCTTGTCAGCTATCCGAGCTATGACAACAACCGGCTGGCAAACGGCATAGATTCCGGATATTATGCCCGTATTTCCAGTGGCGAGGATCTTTCCCGCCCGATGTGGAATTATGCAACCCAGATGCGTACGGCGCCGGGTTCTACCTACAAGATGGTATCCGCTTCGGCCGCGCTGATGGAAAATGTGCTGGATCTTTCTTCTACAATAGAATGTTCCGGTATTTATACGCGTTTTTCGGATTATCAGCCGCGATGCTGGAAAAGGAGCGGGCATGGTACTCTGAACGTATCCGAAGCGATAACCAATTCCTGTAATGTATTCTTTTACGAGGTGGGATATCAACTCGGTCTGACCGGAGAAAAATACGACCAGGAGCTTGGAAATGAAAAGCTTGCAAAATATGCGGATATGTTCGGACTGACAGAGAAATCCGGCGTTGAGATAGAGGAATCCGACCCGAAAGTTTCCGATGCGCTTTCTGTCGTGTCTGCCATCGGACAGGGTACGAATAACTTTACGACTGCGGGACTCGCCCGTTATGTGACGGCAGTCGCAAACAACGGAACCTGTTATGATCTTACTCTTCTCGATAAGGTAACGGATACATCCGGAAACCTTCTGGTGGATTATCAGGCAAATGTCCGTAATACGATAGATATGCCACAGTCCTACTGGGACGCTATTCACAGAGGAATGAGAGGCGTAGTGGAAAATAAATCCTATTATAAAGAGTTTGCCGTAAATGTTGCGGGTAAGACAGGTACGGCAGAAGAGGATAAGAGCCGTCCGAACCATGGACTGTTTGTAGGCTATGCGCCGTATGAGCAGCCGGAGATTGCAATGGCGATCAGGATAGCGAACGGTTATTCCTCTGACTATGCCTGCCAGCTTTCCAAGCAGGTGATGACGTATTATTTTGACCTGGATGAAAACGGTACACTTTTGAACAGTCAGACCGCGCTTTCGCCGGAAGCAGTCGTGGGCGGCGGAGACTGACAAAGATTCATCCAAATGCCGTCTCAGCGGCGGAAATGAGAGGGAGAAATGAAAAATCCGGTTATCCTGAAAAGTTATAAAGACGGTATCGCGGTCTATTTAAACGATGAACTTCCCTTTGAGGAGCTGCTTTCCTGTGTAGAAGAAAAATTCCGGGATTCTGCCCGCTTTTTCGGGGATATGCGGGTCGCAGTCTCCTTTGAAGGCAGGGATTTGCGCGATGATGAGGAAAACGCCCTTGTGGACGCCCTGACCTGCTGCAGCCGGCTGAATGTGATATGCGTAGTAGGCAAGAACGCGCAGCGGCAGGGGCAGTTCCGAGAATCGATGGAGGCCTTTGAACGTTATTACCCGAAATCAGGGAATGACGGGCAATTTTATCGCGGAAGCTTAAAAAACGGGCAGATACTGGAAACGGAAGGAAGCGTCGTTGTTTTGGGTGATGTGGAAGAGGGCTGCTGCGTGATGGCGGCAAAGGACATCATTGTTTTAGGAAAACTCAACGGAAGCGCCTATGCAGGCGGCGACGGGATGAATCATCATTTTATTGCAGCGCTTGAAATGACTCCGCAGAAATTAAAGATCGGAGATTTCAAATATAAAGCAAAAGAGAAGAACCGCTGGCATTTAAAAGCCAGGCGTATGCAGCCGCTCATGGCGTGCGTTCGCGGCGGTGAGATACAAATGCAGTCCATTACAAATGAATTACTGAATGAACTGCCGCTGTAACAAAAGCTCGGGCAGTATTTTTCAGGGAACGCAAATATTTCATGTTCGGAGGACTTTTATATGAGTGAAGTAATTGTCGTTACCTCAGGAAAAGGCGGCGTTGGAAAAACAACCACCACCGCAAACGTTGGGACCGGTCTTGCCGCAGCCGGGAAAAAGGTGGTTTTGATAGATACCGATATCGGTCTTCGTAATCTCGATGTGGTTATGGGACTTGAAAACCGTATCGTCTACAATCTCGTGGACGTGGTAGAAGGAAGCTGCCGTGTCAAACAGGCGCTCATCCGGGATAAGCGCTGGCCGGGGCTTTACCTCCTTCCTTCCGCACAGACCCGTGACAAAACCTCTGTGAATGAAAGCCAGATGAAAAAGCTTGTAGAGCATTTGCGGGAGCAATTCGATTATGTGCTTTTAGACTGTCCTGCAGGTATCGAGCAGGGGTTTAAAAATGCTGTGGCGGGTGCAGACAGGGCCCTTGTGGTGACAACGCCGGAGGTTTCTGCTATCCGCGATGCAGACCGCATTATTGGGCTGTTGGAGGCGTCCAGCATTGACAGGATTGATCTTGTCGTTAACCGGATGCGCTATGATATGGTAAAACGCGGGGATATGATGAGCGTGGATGACGTAGTCGATATCCTTTCGGTACCTTTGATAGGAGTTGTGCCGGATGACGAAAATGTGGTCGTTGCGACCAATCAGGGAGAACCTCTTGTGGGGAATCATACGCTGGCGGGCCGTGCTTACCGCAATATATGTCAGCGCATCCTCGGAGATGAGATACCGTATCTGAACCTTGATGTGTCCATTTCATTCTGGACGAAGGTGAGCGGGATATTTCATAAAAGTCAGGAGGGACGCATATGAGACTGCCTAAATTTTTACAGCGAAAATCCTCCCGTGAGGTTGCAAAGGATCGCTTAAAAATCCTTCTGATATCTGACAGGGTCAACTGTTCGCCGGAAGTCCTGGATATGATAAAAAAAGATATTGCCGCGGTTATATCCCGCTACATGAAAATAGACACAAAAAATATGGAGATTCAGATAAGCAAGGCATCCAGCCGCAGCCGGGAGGATAAAAGCATGTCCCTTCATGCAAATATCCCGATTCTGGATCTGCATAAGATAAGCTAAAGGAGCGATATGTTCAGAAACTACAAACTGAAGAACTTTGATTTTTTACTGGTGGCTCTCGTAGCTGCACTGAACGTGATAGGGATACTCGCCATCGGGAGCGCAAAGCAGAGTGTGCAGGGTAAGCAGATGATAGGCATGGGCATCGGACTGGTGCTCATGCTCATCGTTGCTTTTTTAGACTATACAAAACTGATAAAGCTGGCCTGGCTCGGTTATGCTTTTGCCATCGTTACCCTTGTGCTCGTTCTGCTCTTTGGAAGAGAGGCAAATGGCGCAAAAAGATGGCTTGATTTGGGCTTTTTTGACCTCCAGCCATCAGAAACTGCAAAAATTTTGTTGATTTTATTCTATGCACAGTTTATTATGAAATATAGGGAAAGGTTAAATACACCGCGCATAGTGCTGTCAGCAATCTTTTTTATCCTGCCGCCGCTTGCGCTCATTCATGAACAGCCGAACCTTTCCACGACTATCTTGGTTGCGCTTTTATTCTGTGTTCTTTTATTTGTAGGGGGACTGAGCTGGAAGATAATCGGCAGCGTCCTTGCGGTCGTAGTACCGACCGTCCTCGTTTTTTTATCTATCGTTGTCCAGGAGGATCAGACGCTGCTCAAGGACTATCAGCGTAACCGTATCATGGCTTTCTTCGATCCGCAGGCTTATGCCGATGCCGAAGCTTACCAGCAGATAAACTCCGTCATCGCCATCGGCTCGGGGCAGCTTTGGGGAAAGGGTCTGAACAATACGGACATCGCATCTGTCAAAAATGCGAATTTCCTGCCGGAATCACAGACCGACTTCATTTTTGCCATCATCGGGGAAGAGCTTGGTTTTATCGGTTCTGCAGCAGTCATTATCCTGCTGATGCTCATCGCGGTGCGCTGCGTATCTATCGCACGGTCGGCAAAGGACATTGCCGGTATGGTCATCGCGTCCGGTGTGGGGGCACTGATAGGCATACAGGGATTTATGAATATTGCAGTAGCTACTATGCTCATGCCCAATACGGGACTGCCGCTCCCTTTTGTCAGCTACGGGCTAAGCTCGCTCGTCAGCGTCTATATCGGGATAGGCTTCGTCTTAAACGTCGGGCTGCAGCGAAAAAATTTATATAATCTATAGTATGGGAGAGAAGGTATTATGAATATCGCGTTGATCGCACATGATGCGAAGAAAAAACTCATGCAGAATTTCTGCATCGCCTACAGAGGCATTTTAAGTAAAAACAGTCTTTATGCCACCGGTACGACAGGACGTCTGATAGAAGAGGTTACGAATCTGAACATTCATAAATATCTGGCGGGTCATTTGGGAGGAGAACAGCAGATGAGCGCCCAGATTGAGCACAATGAGATGGATTTGGTCATTTTCCTGCGTGACCCTTTGATGCCTAAAAGCCATGAGCCGGATGTCAACACAGTTGTTCGTCTGTGTGATATGCATAATATTCCGCTGGCAACTAATCTTGCAACGGCGGAGCTTTTGATCAAGTCCTTAGACAGGGGAGATTTAGAGTGGCGTGAAATGTACAAATAAATTTGTAGCGCTTTTCGCAGCCGTTGCAGTCTGTGTGAGCGCTTCCGGCTGTTCTGATGATACCGTAGCCTTCTCCTATGACCCGGATTACAGGGTATCCAGCTTCCGGGTGATCGGAGAAAGCGGTTTTAGAACGGCAGAACCTTTTGCTGCTTCGCTCTGTGTAGTGGATGGCGATGTCAATGTGGATGATTCTGTAGTGGATATGTCGGAGGCAACGGCAGCCGGTCTGTTTGATCTGAATAATAATACTGTTTTATATGCAAAAAATATCCATGAAAGGCTTGCTCCCGCAAGTCTGACAAAGCTTATGACTGCCGTAGTGGCTTTCAAATACGGCAACCCCGATGATATGATCACCGTGAGCAAAAACGCCACGCAGCTGGAAAGCGGCGCGGTTACCTGCGGGATTCAGGAGGGAGATCGCCTGACGCTCAATCAGGCAATGCACGCGCTTTTGATAAAGTCTGCCAATGACGCCGCTATCGCCATTGCGGAGCATATCGGCGGTTCAGTCGAAGGCTTTGCAGAAATGATGAATAAAGAAGCTCAGGAGATAGGGGCTACAAACAGCCATTTTGTGAATCCGCATGGTCTCACGGCGGATAACCATTATGTGACCGCCTATGATATGTATCTGATATTCAATGAGGCGCTCAAATATGGCGATGTGGGCGATATTATCCGAATGACCAGTTATGACAGCGTTTATGTGGACAAAAACGGCAAGGAAAAGCAACTTTCGTTTACGACTACAAACCAGTATCTGGCTGGCAATTACAGCGCACCGGAGACCGTCACGGTAATAGGCGGCAAGACGGGTACGACCAATGCGGCGGGAAACTGTCTTGTGCTTTTGGCGAAGGATACTTCCGGCAATCCCTATATCGCTGTGATACTGCGTTCCAAGGAGCGCGGCATCATGTACACGGAGATGAGCGACCTTTTGGAAGAAGCGGGAACGTGATGTTTTATCCCGGTACTGTGCTGAAAAGAGGGTTGTTTTTTTGACCGAAATCCACTATAATAAGACATATCCTATATGTGTCCGCACAAGGAATGAATATACTTTAGGAGGGATTACAATGGTTCAATTAATCGTAGGTGAAAAAGGGGAAGGCAAAACAAAATTTTTGCTCGACAAAGTGAATACGGAGGTAAAGGACGCTCACGGAAGCATCGTCTATCTGGATAAGAATCCAAAGCATATGTATGAGCTCAACAACAAGATAAGACTTATCGTTGTTCCTGATTACATGGTAGATTCCAGCGATGCCTTTTTAGGATTCGTGAGCGGTATCATCTCTCAGGACCATGACCTTGAGCAGATGTATTTTGACAGCTTCTTAAAGATTGCTAATCTGGAAGGCCAGAACATAGTGCCTGTTGTGGCAAAGCTGGAACAGATGAGCGAAAAATTTGGTGTTGATTTCGTACTCAGTGTATCCCAGAATGAATCGGATTTAGCTGAGGAACTGAGATCCAAAATCATTGTATCCATCTAAGAACGTATTCGATATGCACCAGAAAAGCCCCGGAGAAATTTGTGCCGGGGCTTATTTTTAGCAGGACTTTTAACCCGTTAATACCGGAGGAGATTTTTTTGGCATCAAGACAACATGGCGGAAATATCAGGCAGTACCGCAAGCCTTTGAATATCAATCTGGGAATGGTCATTTTCGGTGCGATATTTCTATATATCATCATCTGTGTGGTCATGTATCTATTTCGTGATGAAAAGGTAGTGTCTTACCGTGTGCAGGAAGGCGTCCTTTCGGAAGATAATGTTTTTACAGGAATCGCCATGCGGAATGAAACGATCGTTACGAGCAGCAGCGCCGGCTATATCAATTATTACGCCCGGGAAGGGGAGCGGGTCGGAAGCGGGCAGCTCGTATGCACAGTGGATCAGAGCGGACAGCTCAGGGAGGTTCTGGATGAACAGAATGCCGATAACGTTTCACTCTCAGAAGGCGATATCAGAGAGCTGAGGACGTCTGTCTCCAGCTTCTGTGCAGGCTTTGACGAACATCGCTTTGACAGCGTGTATAACTTCAAATATGAGCTGGAGGGAACTGTCTTAAAGCTCGCTAATATCAATGTGCTCAATAGCCTCGGAGATATTAACGCTGCTGCAGGCAGTCAGCCGGTTACCCTCTGTCATTCTCCGGTATCCGGTATTATCACCTACTCTATAGACGGCTTTGAATCCAAAAAGGCTTCAGATCTGACGGATGCGGATTTTGATGAATCAAAATATGAAAAGAGCCAGCTTATCAGCAGCGAGCTTGCCGCTGCTTCCGATCCTCTCTATCGGCTCTGTACGGATGAAGACTGGTCTGTTGTCATTCAGACGGATCGTTCTACAGCTGCAAGATTGGAGGAAGAGCAATATTTAAAGGTCCGTTTCCTGAAAAACCGCTATGAATCATGGGCACAGGTCAACGTTATCGACTCGGGCGGGGATGGGAACGTGCTCGTAGAGCTGAAGTTCAACAATTCCATGGTGACCTTTGCAGCGGATCGCTTTTTGGAGATAGAGCTGATAGCCAATGCGGAAAACGGCTTAAAAGTTCCGATTTCTGCGATAACTACAAAAGAATTTTTCCTCATCCCGAAAGATTATGTAACAAAAGGGGGCAATTCCGGCGCAACGGGTGTTCTCAGGGAGACTACCGGAGAGGAAGGCGGGCTTACGACGGAATTTGTGGCAACGCAGATATATCAGGAAACGGAAGAATATTATTATCTGGATGATTCCTCTCTAAGGGTCGGTGACCATCTTATCATGCCTGATTCTAATGAAACGGTTACTGTTTCGCAAAGTGCCAGTCTGACAGGCGTATATAACATTAATAAGGGATATGCAGATTTCAAAGAGATACAGGTGCTTCAGCAGAACGAGGAATATGCCATTATCAAGCCCAATACGACTTATGGCTTAAGCCCTTACGATTATATTGTCCTGGACGCTTCTACTGTGGATGCGGACCAGCTCATCAACCAATGACATTTCAGGAGGAAACCATGATCCGCAGCAATCTGACAAACGTGCAGCATAACATCGTTCAGGCTCTGAAGGCATCCGGCCACAGCGTGGACAGCGTTCTTTTGGTCGCAGTCAGCAAGACGAAGCCGGTATCCGAGCTTCAGGAGGCATACGATGCCGGAGTCCGGGATTTCGGTGAAAATAAAGTACAGGAGTTGTGCGATAAATACGATCAGCTCCCGAAGGACATCCGCTGGCATATGATAGGGCACCTGCAGCGCAATAAGGTAAAATACCTGATAGGAAAGACTGTTCTTATCCACAGCGTGGATTCGCTGCGGCTGGCAGAGGAAATAAGCAGGCAATCCGTAAAACAGGGTGTTTCCACCGACATTTTGATAGAGATTAACTGCGCCGGAGAGGAAAGTAAGTTCGGTGTCACCTTTGAAGCAGCCCCCTGTCTTATCGGGCAGATAGCTGCGCTTCCCGGCATATTTGTCAAGGGTCTTATGACGGTCGCACCAAACTCATCTGACCCTGAAGAAAACAGAAAATATTTTCAGCGGATGAAGCAATTATCTGTTGACATCGCACAGAAAAACATTGATAATGTTTCTATGGACATTTTGTCCATGGGTATGACAAACGATTATATGACAGCCGTTGAAGAAGGTTCCACCTGCGTTCGCGTCGGCACAGGGATCTTCGGTATGCGCCGACTGGCTGATCTGGAATAAAGGAGATTTTTGAAACCATGGGAGTAATGGACAGATTTTTAGGCTACATGAAACTCAACGATGATGAAGATGACGGATACGATTATGATGATTATTACGATGAGGAAGAACAGCCTGTAGAAAAGAAATCCAAGATAAAGAGCATCCAGAAGGCCGACTCCTATGATGACGATCCTCGTCCGGTGAAAAAATCTGCTGCGAAGGTAACGCCAATGCATTCAACTCCGCGCACCAGATCCGGTGCCGGGATGGAGGTATGTGTGATTAAGCCCACTACGGTGGAGGATGCTAGAGAGATTACGGAGACCCTGTTGGCAAACCGCACTGTCGTGCTGAATATGGAAGGCATTGATGTCGATGTTGCCCAGCGTATTATCGATTTTGCCTCCGGTTCCTGCTATGCCATCAGCGGCAGCCTCCAGAAGATATCTCATTTTATTTTTATCATCACACCTGCAAGCGTGGATATTTCCGGAGATTTTCAGGAGATACTTTCCGGTTCCCTTGACGTAAAAGAGGTTTGATGGGCAAAATGCTTCAGATAATGCAGAAGAATCCTGCTTTGCAGGGTTCTTTTTCATACGAGAGGAAAGAAATTTTTATATCGTATGAAAGATAGATTATGCGCACTTACGCAAAAGGGATCATTGCCTGACGGCAGCGTTGGCGTGTGACGCGCATGCTTTTAAGACACCAGGAAAGGATACAGAAAGATGAAAGAAAGATTGACAGTTTCTTATAATAAAAAGCCCTGTTATGATATCTTGCTGACAAATGGTTTTGCAGAGCTTACAGAAGAGTTGAAAGAAGGATATCAGGAGGCTAAGATATGTATTGTTACGGATACAAACGTAGAGCCCCTGTATGCAGAGCAGGTAAAAGAAGCACTTATTTCCTGTTTTAAGCTGGTGGAGATATTTGTGCTCCCTGCAGGAGAGGAACATAAGACGCTTGAGGAAATCCAGAAGCTGTACGCATTTTTGATAGAGCGCCATTTTGACCGCGGAGACTTTCTCGCCGCTCTGGGCGGAGGCGTTGTCGGCGATATGACAGGATTTGCAGCGGCGACTTATCTGCGCGGAATTGACTTTATCCAGATTCCTACGACGCTGCTTTCGCAGGTGGATTCCAGTATAGGTGGAAAGACCGGCGTAGATTTTGATTCTTACAAAAATATGGTCGGCGCTTTTCATATGCCAAAGCTTGTCTATGTAAATACGGACACGCTCCAGACACTGGAAGGACGCCAGTATTTTTCGGGATTTGCAGAAGTCATGAAGCATGGGCTTATCAAAGATTCCAAATATTATGAATGGCTCATCTCAAACATGTACGAGATATGCGAACGCGATCCGGAAACGCTTCAGAAGATGATAAAAAGAAGCTGTGAAATAAAGAAAGCTATCGTTGAAAAAGATCCGGAGGAAAAAGGCGACCGGGCTCTCCTGAATTTCGGACACACTATCGGGCATGCGATTGAAAAAGCATCCGGATTTTCCATGCTGCACGGAGAGTGCATTGCGCTCGGCTGTATTGCCGCAGCTTATATCTCTTGGAAAAAGGAACTCATCCCCATGGAAGAGTACTATGAGATAAGGGATATGTTCGTTCCCTTCAATCTGCCTATCTCGGCAGATGAGCTGGATGTGGATAAAATCCTTTCTTTTACAAAGTCGGATAAAAAAATGCGTGACGGGCATATCCGCTTCATTGTATTGGATAAGATAGGTCATGCTCTTTTAGATGATACGGTCACAGAAGAGGAAATGAGAGCTGCTGTTGAGGAATTAAATTTCCGGGAAGAGGACTGATATGAAAAATAAGAAGATGTTTTTTCTCGACCTGCTCATCGCGGCAGTCTTAGTCGGGTTCGACCAGTTTACAAAATATCTTGCAGTACTTTATTTAAAAGGTCAGGATTCCCTCATACTCATCCCCGGCGTTCTGGAATTAAAATATCTTGAAAACAGGGGCGCGGCATTCGGAATCCTTCAGGGACAAAAGCTTTTCTTTGTGATAATGACTGTTTTTATCCTGTGCGCCTGCCTCTATACACTTTGGAGGATGCCCGCACAGAAAAAATATATCTTTCTGCATATCCTCGGAGGAATTTTGACGGCGGGTGCGCTGGGCAATTTTATCGACCGTGTAAGGCTTGACTATGTAGTGGATTTTATTTATTTTTCCCTGATAGACTTCCCTATCTTTAACGTTGCAGACATTTATGTGACATTTATCTGTATCGCAGGTCTTTTCCTCGTCTTTTTTGGACATATGAAGGAAGAAGATTTTGAATTTTTGAGTTTAAAGAAAAGTGAGAAAAAAGAGCAATGACACAGACCGTTTCAGACGAGCTGGAGCTTTTCAGGTTTCAGATTTCGGAAGAACAGGAAGAGGAAAGAGTCGATAAGTGCATCGCAGCGCTCATCGACTCTTTGTCCCGTTCCTTCATCCAAAAAATGATAAAAGAAGGCAGGGTATCCGTAAACGGCATTCCTGTAAAACAAAGCTATCAGGTCAGGGCAGGAGACGATTTGAGCTTTCTGCTTCCAAAAGCACAGGAACCGGACATCGAGCCGGAAAATATCCCGCTGGACATCCTCTATGAAGACAGCGATGTCTTAGTCGTTAATAAGCCCAAAGGGATGGTCGTGCATCCGGCGGCAGGTCATTATTCCGGCACGCTTGTCAATGCAGTTATGTTCCGATGCAGGGGGCAGCTTTCCGGCATCAACGGTGTGATGCGCCCCGGCATTGTCCATCGTATCGATAAAGATACGACCGGTTCTGTCCTCATTTGCAAAAATGATGCAGCTCATCAGGCGCTTGCCGCCCAGTTTGCCGTCCATTCTATCGTGAGGCGTTACCGTGCGGTTGTTCACGGTGTTTTGAAAAATGATGAAGGTACTATCGATGCTCCTATCGGCAGAGATCCTTCAGACCGTAAAAAAATGGCAGTCAATCATACGCACGGAAAAGATGCGATCACCCATTATCGGGTGCTGCAGCGTTTTAATGGGTACAGCTATATCGAGTGCCGTCTGGAAACCGGACGGACCCATCAGATACGCGTTCATATGGCGTCCATCGGACATCCTCTTTTGGGCGACAGCATTTATGGGCCTAAAAAATGTCCTTATCCAAAGCTGGAAGGGCAGACACTCCATGCGATGGTCCTGGGATTTGTCCATCCGGTTTCAGGGGAATATATAGAGACATGTGCGCCGCTTCCGGAATATTTTGAACATCTGCTTAAAATTTTATAAAAAACAGGATTGACAAATCATAGACAGGGTGCTACACTCTATGAGTATGCCGCATAACGAGGTAAAAGTACGCCGTTTGGCGTCACCAAAGTTAGCGAGTAACGTTAATTTATTTTAACGCTTGACAGGAGGTGTCCTAGATGTACGCAATTATTGCAACAGGTGGCAAACAGTACAAGGTAGCTGAGGGCGATGTATTAAAGGTTGAGAAGCTGGGCTTAGCAGCTGGTGAGACTGTTACATTTGACCAGGTAATCGCAGTAAGCAATGACGGCTTAAAGGTCGGCGCAGACGTAGCAGGTGCAACTGTTACCGCTACAGTAGTAGGCGAAGGCAAAGGCAAGAAAGTCATCGTTTACAAGTATAAGAGAAAGACCGGTTACCACAAGAAGAATGGTCACAGACAAGCATACACTCAGGTAAAGATTGAAAAGATCAACGCTTAATCCTTTTAGGAAAGCGCTGCGGTATGTTTTATGACGACGATTCTGGTAAAGAAGACAAAGGATGATTATCGGGGATTTACCTGTACGGGACACGCTGGCTATGCGGAAAGCGGACATGATATTGTATGCGCTGCCGTTTCAGTCCTTGTTATTAACACGATCAATGCGATAGAGGCTTTTGCAAAAGAGCCGATGGAGGTTGTCGCGGGCGAGGATGACGGTGTGATAGACGTGGTATTTTTAAATCCTGTCAATGAGCAGACAGCTCTTTTGATGGATACGATGATCCTTGGTCTGAAAGACATTGAAAAACAGTACGGGAAGAAATACCTGCGACTGAAATTCGAGGAGGTGTAACAAATGTTCAATATGAACCTTCAGTTTTTTGCTCATAAGAAGGGTGTCGGCTCTACCAAGAACGGCAGAGATTCCGAATCCAAACGCCTTGGTGCAAAGAGAGCGGACGGACAGTTTGTAAAGGCTGGTAACATCCTTTACAGACAGCGTGGAACCAAGATTCATCCCGGCATTAACGTAGGCATCGGCGGCGATGACACGTTATTTGCAAAAGTGGACGGCGTGCTGAGATTTGAAAGAAAAGGAAGAGATAAAAAACAGGCTTCCGTATATCCGGTAGAACAGTAAGCATCATTATGAATCATAAGCGGACGCCAAGAGCGGGCCGCATTTCCAGAGAAAAAGGCCCCAGACGCATTGTTTGGGGTCTTTTCATTTAATAGAAACGTTAACTGATTTAATAAACAGGAGAACTGAATGTTTGCAGACAGAGCGAAAATTTATGTAAGAAGCGGAAAGGGCGGCGACGGACATGTCTCTTTCCGGCGTGAAAAATATGTGCCTGCAGGCGGTCCCGACGGCGGAGACGGCGGACACGGCGGCGATGTGATATTCGCAGTAGACGACGGCTTAAATACCCTGACCGATTTTCGTCATGTCGGGAAGTATAAGGCCGGAGACGGGCAGGAAGGCGGTAAAAAGAACTGCCGCGGCAAGGACGGAAACGATATCATCATCAAGGTTCCTGAAGGCACGGTCATCAAGGAATTTAATTCCGGTAAAGTCATCGTTGATATGTCCGGCGACAACCGCAGAGTCGTTTTGTTAAAAGGCGGTAAAGGTGGAAACGGCAATCAGCATTATGCAACGAGCACGATGCAGGCGCCCAAATACGCGCAGCCCGGCCAGCCCGCGCAGGAGCTGGAGCTTTTGCTGGAACTTAAAGTCATTGCGGATGTAGGACTTGTAGGATTTCCTAATGTTGGAAAATCCACCCTTCTTTCCCGCGTATCCAACGCGCGTCCTAAAATAGCAAATTATCATTTTACGACCTTAAATCCCCATCTGGGCGTTGTTGACCTTTCAGACGCGAAGGGGTTTGTTATGGCAGATATTCCCGGGCTGATCGAGGGTGCTTCAGAAGGAATTGGGCTCGGTCATGAATTCCTGCGTCATGTAGAACGTACTAAAGTGCTCATCCATGTGGTAGATGCGGCCGGTACCGAAGGGCGCGATCCGGTAGAAGATGTTTATGCGATAAATGCCGAACTGCAAAATTACAGTGAAGAGCTGGCAAATAAACCCCAAATCATTGCAGCGAATAAGGTCGATGCGATATATGATCCCGAGGAGTCTGGTCTGGAGCGTTTAAAGGCGGAATTTGAGCCTAAGGGTATCAAGGTATATCCTATCTCCGCAGTAAGCGGTCAGGGCGTTACAGAGCTGTTGTACGATGTACGTCGTATGTTGGATGGACTGGACGATAAGCCTGCTATTTTTGAACAGGAATATTTTCCTGAAATGGCGCTTGCGGCTTCGGACGATCCCTATACCGTTACCTATGATGAACTCGAGCAGGAATACGTTGTGGAAGGTCCAAAGATTGAAAAAATGCTCGGATATACTAATCTGGAATCTGAAAAAGGATTCGCATTTTTCCAGAGCTTCCTAAAAAATGCGGGTATTTTGGATAAGCTGGAAGAACTCGGCATTCAGGAAGGCGACACAGTACGCATGTACGGACTTTCCTTTGATTATTATAAATAGGAGAACATCCATGAAGGAATTAAAAAGCAAACAGAGGGCATATCTGATGAAGCTCGCCAGCAGTCTCGATCCCATTTTCCAAATCGGGAAATCCAGCCTTACTCCGGAGGGAACGGCTGCTATCGCGGAGGCTTTCAATACCCGGGAGCTTATCAAAATAGCCGTATTGAAAAATTGTTTTGACGACCCGCGCGAAATTGCGGAAATCGTGGCAGAGCGCACACATTCCACAGTCGTTCAGGTTATCGGCAAAAAGATTGTCTTATATAAAGAAAGCAAAGAACACAAAAAGATCGAACTGCCTCTGTAATCCGTTTTGGCAGGGAAAAAGGCGGTGTATGCATGAAAAAAATCGGTATTTTAGGGGGGACGTTCAATCCGATCCATACCGGGCATCTGATACTGGCAGAGAATGCCAGGACTTTTTATGGGCTGGATGAGGTACTGCTCATCCCAAGCGGCTGTTCTTATATGAAGGATTCCTCGCAAATACTTCCGGGAGCTGTCCGCCTGCGTATGGCAATGCTTGCAGCGCAGGGAAATCCCTATTTTAAGGTATCCGATATGGAAATCGTACGTCCCGGCAGCTCCTATACCTATGAAACGATAGAGGTATTAAGAAGAATGCACCCGGACAGCGAGCTTTACTTTATTGTTGGTGCAGATACCCTGTTTCATATGGAGAGCTGGAAGCATCCTGAAAGGATTTTTGCAGGCTGTATTACGGTAGCTGCGGTCCGGGAAGAAAGCGAAGAGCAGAGCCTGATAGGACAGGCGCAGTATCTGTCAGACAAATACTGTGCGGACATCCGTTTTCTTCCGGCTTCCCATATCGGTATTTCTGCTACCCAAATCCGGGAACGCCTGAAAAAAGGAAAGTCAGTCCGTTATCTGGTACCAGAAAACGTCCGTCTTTTTCTCGAACAAAACGGATATTACACAGAAAGCTGAAAGGAGTTTTTCCGCATGAAAGAGCCGGATATTCGTAAAATCCGCAAATCAATGGAAAAAAATCTCGATGCCAGACGTTACGAGCATACGCTCGGCGTCGCTTATACGGCGGCATCCCTTGCGATGCGCTACGGCGCGGATATCAACAACGCCATTTTGGCAGGTATGCTTCATGACTGTGCCAAGTGCCTGACCAATGAAAAAAAGATTTCTATCTGTGAAAAATACAATATCGCGATCAATGCCTATGAGCAGGCAAATCCGTTTTTGCTGCATGCCAAGGTCGGCAGTTTCCTCGCTATGAAAAAATATGGCGTTACGGATAAGGACGTGATAAATGCGATTTTGAACCATACAACCGGACGACCCGGCATGTCCTTGCTGGAGAAGATAATCTGGCTGGCAGATTATATCGAACCGGGCAGAAAGCAGGCTCCAAATCTGACAGAAATTCGTCGTATTGCATTTGAGGATTTAGATAAAGCGCTCCTGATGGCATTAGAGGATACGCTAAATTATTTAAACGGCGGAAATATGGAAATTGATTCCATGACACAGAAAACCTATGATTTTTATAAAAATGGAGGAACAGTATGACGCAGGCAGCCAAAATGACCCAGCTTGCTATCGAAGCGCTGGAAGATAAGAAGGCAGAAGACATTTCCCTGATAGATATTTCTGAAGTCTCTGTTTTGGCAGATTACTTTTTGATCGCCAGCGGGAACAACCGTAATCAGGTACAGGCGATGGCAGACAATGTGGAAGAGCAGTTGGGAAGAGCAGGATATACATTAAAAAATGTAGAGGGTTATCAGACTGGAAACTGGATACTGATGGATTACGGCGATATGATAGTTCATGTATTTGATCGTCAGAACCGTCTGTTCTATGATTTGGAGCGTATCTGGAGAGATGGAAAGCAGCTTGATCCTGTACAGTTCTGCAAAGAAGAAGTATAACAGCCAAAAGATATACTCAAAGTTGTATCATCGTATTTTATTACTGCCCGGCAGGATAACCTCTGCCGGGCAGTTTTGTATTCTTTTACAAAAGAAAGCTTTTTTTGTGAAAATTGAGATGTGTAAATAAGCTACCCTGAAAAGCACAGCGCATTTGACCTAACGTAAAATGCGCATCACGCCGAATACACGTCCGATTATCTGGCAGTCATCTACTATGATAGGTTCCATCACATCGTTTTCGGGCTGCAGGCGGATATGATCTTTCTCGCGGTAAAATGTCTTTACAGTAGCGGAATCCTCTATCAAAGCCACAACAATCTGTCCGTTTTCCGCCTCCTGACAGCTCTGTACAAAAATCTGATCACCATCTAAAATCCCGGCATTTATCATGGATTCCCCGCGTACATTCAGGACAAAACATGGCGCACCTGTAGGTACGGCATCTGCAGGGATAGGAAGATAACTCTCGATGTTCTCCTCTGCCAGTATCGGCTGACCTGCGGCGACCCTGCCGATTATAGGAAGGCTGGACATTTCCGTACGCACTGTCTGAAAACTCTCGTCTGTAATTTCAATAGCGCGCGGCTTCGTCGGGTCGCGTCGGATATATCCGTTCTTCTCAAGTGTCTCCAGGTGAGAGTGGACAGAAGAGGTAGACTTGAGATGGACCGCCTCACAGATTTCTCTGACTGCCGGAGGATATCCTCTCTTCAAAATCTCATCCTTGATATAATCTAAAATCTCCTGCTGTTTGGCAGTGATCTTTCCCTGTGCCATAATAAAAGCCCCTTTCTTAGCAGTACAAACCTTTTTTTCAGTATAACATATGGGTATTAAAAAAGCAAACATGCATTCCGAAAAAGTGTTCGATATTTCCTCCCCGATACTTGACATTCGAAAATATGTTCGATATAATTGCAGCATAAAGAACAAATGTTCGCAACTTACGTTCGATATAACCTAAGGAGGAAATCATATGAAATCATCTGCCCGTTATGCACAGTATTGCCGCCTGTTTTTCATTTATCTCATACTTGTGTTTTTTATTGCTGCAGCGCTTCCCGGATTCAGTTTTCTGTCCTCTGCGAAGGAGAAAACTGCGCCGGTCTCTTATAAGTACTTTTCAAGCATTATGGTCCGCTCCGGCGATACGCTTACATCCATTGCATTGAGGTATGCCGACGACCATTATGAATCACTGGATGCTTATATTGAGGAAGTGCGGGATACGAATAACCTGACGGATATTGATGATATCCGTGCGGGAGATTATCTGATCGTACCATATTACAGCGAGCAGTTCCGCTGAGTTTTCCTTTATCCTTCCGAATATATTTAGAAATTTTTTCGTTTTTCATGAATCATAAAGCAAGATTTTTTTGTTATCATCCTTTTATCATATCAGAAGAAGCCTGGTAACAGTTCAGCGAGAGCAGCGTTTGCCTTTTTATTATCTGATATGATATACTTGTGAAACGGGGCAGCATTAATGTATCCCGAATTCAACCAGACAGAAAGGGCGTTTCATATATGGACAGGAATCGTATCTTAATTGTAGAAGATGATACGGATATTCGCGGAGGAGTCGAGATTTATCTGAAAAATCAGGGTTATGAAGTCTGTCAGGCACAGGATGGAATAGAGGGGCTTGACAGAATAGAGAAGGGGGATATTGACCTGGCTATCGTTGATATCATGATGCCGCGGATGGATGGCATCACAATGATGATGAAGGTTCGTGAAAAAGGTTATGACTTTCCTGTTATCATGCTTTCCGCAAAATCGGAAGAGGTGGACAAGATAATGGGACTCAATATGGGCGCCGATGATTATATAACCAAGCCCTTTACTCCTCTCGAGCTGCTTGCGAGGGTAAATTCCCATCTGCGACGCTATAACAGATATCGGGAGGCTCTGTCCCAAACAGAACCGGAGAAGGATACTTATCATGTGATAGGTGGTATTGAGCTCAATGAAGAAACGGTAGAAGTATTCGTAGACGGCAATCCGGTCCGGCTTACTCCGATAGAATTCAAAATTCTGCTGCTCCTTATGAAAAACCCCGGGCGGGTATTTTCGGCCGATGAGATTTATGAACGTATCTGGAATGAAAAGGCTATCAATACGGATACGATAATGGTTCATATCCGGAAAATCCGTGAGAAAATCGAAATCGATCCGAAAAATCCGAAATATTTAAAGGTGGTGTGGGGAGTTGGATACAAAATGGAAAAACAGTAAAGCCAGAAGCGTTGGCATCGCAATGGCTGTTCTCCTAATATTGACCTGCTGTTTTATGGCATTTTTCCCTTTTTTTGAGACCCGTGCAGACAGTGAATTTGAAAACCCTCTTACGAGCACAGAATTTATTGATATGCTATACAGCAGCAATTACGTTCAGTATAAGTACCTGCGCGAAAAATCCGATCAGAAAACATGGAGTTATGGAGACTTATATGTCCGGGACGAGTATCTTGGGACATATACAGATTATTCCCTTGACGGAGCCTTTGCAGATGTGCCTCCTGATGCTTCTGCAGGAAGCACGGCGCTTGCTGAACAGGTACATGAATTCAGGGAAAATACGCTTACTGAGCTTGGCGATATGCGGTCCACTACCAACGAGCTGACTCAGCTTATGGATTATTATGCTATCGACACTACAACAGGAACTACTATTGGCAACAGCACAAATGCCGCGCTTCACGCCATTGCCAGCGGGAAGCAGCTCGCAGAAAATCCATATGTCTATTATGTTCTTATCAGCTATGATGACGCCGGAAATGTTACCGGAAATGCGGTCGATGTACCGGGAGATACGGGAGAATTTTTAAAGCGTGTCGATTCCGAAAGCCGTACCTCCTGCTTTCGGGGATTTTATGGTGACGGCAGGAGCGCATTTGTAAATTTTTATAATGAAGATACCGATGAATATTATCGCTATCGTTTTACCCTGTCGGCTCCTTCTAATATGAAGATAGTCTATGCGATGACTCAAAGCCAGTACCAAAATTTTTTGAACGGCTATGGACAGATATCCGGATACTATACGCTTCCAAACCATACCTATGTCCGTTATGAGAGCTATATTAACGCCGGCGTCCCTCAGGTGATATTGGGCTTCTGGATATCCGCACTGATTTTGGGCGCTGCCGCCGTCTTTCTTTTCGTGCACAAGGGCTATGAGTTTCAAAATCTTCCTTTATGCAGGATTCCGCTGGAAGTTCATTTATTAGCTGTTTTAATACTTTTTTCTTCATCCATTACGGACAAAATGGCTGAGCTTGTCTGCGCCTGCCAGAAAGGATGGTTCCTGCCGAATCTGAGCCAGCATATTTTGGAGCCGGCACATTTACAGTGGACACTCTATTTTATCTGTGGAGCTATCTTTTTTATTTATTTTATGTATGGCTATGTTTTAGGAACTGTCGGAGCCGGGCTGCTCAGGGAAAAATCTTTTCTCAAACACCATAGTCTGCTCGTCAGATATTGGAATAAAATCATCTGTTTCCTGAAAAATTTTTATAGGGAGCTGGTAAATTTCGATATTGGAACAGATGCCCGTAAAATCATCAGCAAGCTTGTCATTGTAAACTTTATCGTCCTGTATGTCATTTCTCTTTTCTGGATATGGGGATTCGTGCCGCTCATCCTTTATTCAATAGCAGTTTATTTTCTGCTGAAGCGTTACGTCAAAGATGTTCAGGACAAATATCAGAATCTATTAAAGGCTACAAGCGCTATTGCTAAAGGAGATTTTGATATTGCGCTTTCGGAAGATTTCGGTGTTTTTGAGAGCTACAAAAATGAGCTGCGCCAGATACAGACAGATTTTAAAAAAGCGGTGAACGAAGAAGTAAAAAGCCAGCGCATGAGGTCGGAACTCATCACTAATGTATCTCATGACTTAAAGACTCCCCTTACCGCTATCATCACCTATATCAACCTGTTGAAAGAACCGGGCATTACAGAAGAGCAGAAGCAGGAGTATATCGCTACTCTCGATAAAAAGGCAGTACGTTTAAAGATCCTGATAGAAGACCTGTTTGAAGTGAGTAAGGCCACAACCAATAATATCACTTTAAATTATGCGGATGTCGATATTTGCAATCTCATCCGGCAGTGTTATCTGGAATACGAAGACAGGCTGGAAGAACTTGGGCTCCAATTCAAATTCCTGCTTCCGGAAGAGAAGGTCGTATTGCGGCTAGATCCGCAAAAAACTTTCCGAATATTTGAAAATCTATATACAAATATCATTAAATATGCGCTTCCATCCACGCGGGTTTATGTTATCGTAAAAGACAGCGATGAAGAAACGGAGATTACCGTCAAAAATATTTCGCGTGCAGAATTGTCCGTTTCTCCGGAAGAGCTGACTGAGCGTTTTGTACGGGGAGACCATTCCCGCAATACGGAGGGAAGCGGTCTTGGCCTTGCCATTGCAAGAAGCTTTACCGAGATCCAACATGGTTCCCTTCATATTTTATCCGATGGAGACCTGTTTAAAGTAATCCTGACTTTCCGTAAATGGACGCCCGGACAGGGAAGTGCAGCGTACACCTCTGCCGACAAGACTGCAGAAAAAACAACCTCCGCATCAGAAAAGGCATTCGGTACAGTGTCTTCATCAGAACTTCCATTTTACCGGCCCAGCCGATGGCGCACAGAAAAAAATCTCCGCAAGCACGGGCAGAAACGTGATCCGCGCAGATAAAAAATATGCGCATAAAAGGGAGCCTTAGGGCTCCCTCAGCTTCACACTTTTTGCAGCTTTTCGCTTATTTTCATCTTTCATGGCGGCATAATGCTTCCGCGTCGTATTGACATCCCTATGACCTAATACATCGGCAACCAGATAAATATCTCCTGTTTCCTGATATAATGTCGTACCGTAAGTGGAACGCAGCTTATGCGGTGTGATACGCTTCGCTGTCGTAACAAGTGACGCATATTTTTTAACGAGATTTTCAACACTGCGGACTGCCATGCGGCGATTTTGGAGCGAAAGAAAAAAAGCGTTTTCATGTCCTTCCATAGGTATGATATGAAGGCGCTGATCCAGATAAGAGCTCATGGCAGCCTCTACCTCTTCGCCAAAATATACAATATCTTCACACCCGCCTTTTCTTCTTACCTTTATCGCAAGATTCTCAAAATCTACATCTTCCAGATCAAGTCCAACGCATTCCGATACACGAATTCCCGTTCCCAAAAGAAGTGTGAGAACAGCGAGATCTCGTTTCTTCGTTTTTTCATGAAATTTTTGCTGGCTTTTTGTCATTTTAGAAGCTTCTTCAACCTGGTCCAGCAGGAGAGCCACTTCATTTGGATCAAGACGAATGATTTCCTTATCATGAAGCTTTGGCATAAGAACGAGCGATGCCGGATTGGTTTTGATCTGCTCGTCCTTAAAAAAGTAATTGTACAAGGTACGCAATGAAGAAAGCTTACGGCGTTTTCCGCGCTCATCATTCGTATATTCGTTTCCATCCTTTTGATAGTAGGAGAGATATTCCATGTATTCCTCAATATCACTCTTAGCGACCTGGTCCAATATCGAGAGTGGAAATTTTGTAACCTCCATTTTAGAAAGCGCCGGATTTTTCTGATGGAGAAATCCAAAAAACACTCCCAGATCATACGCATAGGCAAGGCGTGTGCGGGAAGAGGTCGTTTGTTCTATCCCTCTGAAAAACTGTCTGCAAAACTCCGGCAGTTCTTCCATCAGTCGGCGCAGCTTCAGCACATTTTCTTTATTCATTTCATCATGATAATTTTTACTGTTTTTCATCGAGTCTCCATTCCGCAATTCCCCTCTGGACTGCCGTAAACATCCGATCCTTTACACCCGGATTTTCCTGATTGAGCTGTCGGATGAGCTGTTTTACATATTCCCGCCTCGTATGTCCGTCTGCAGGACAGGGGCTTTTTACGACGGGAAGCTGATTTTTCCGGATAAAACCGATTACATCAGCCTCTTTCATATAAACGAGCGGACGTATAACTGTCATGTCCATACGATCCAGATAGGTGACCGGTGAAAAGGTATGAAGCCTGCCCTCATAAAGAAGGGAGAGCATCATCGTTTCCACTACATCATCCCGATGGTGCGCATAGGCGACCTTATTGCATCCCGCTGCCTTGACGGCATCATTGAGCGCTCCTTTTCGCATTTTCGCACAAAGTGCACATGGATTACTTTCCATTCTTCTGTTAAAAACAATGTCTGCAATCTGCGTTTTGACAATCGTATAGGGAATATCCAGGGATTTACATAATTCTTCAATCTTATCTAGCTCCAGATTCCGGAATCCCAAATCCACCGTGACCGCATGGATTTCAAATGGATTGGGATAAAAACGTTTTAAGGCATTCATCGCATAAAGCATCGCCAGAGAATCTTTTCCTCCGGAAATACCAAGTGCTATTTTATCTCCCGGCTGTATCATATGATAATCGTCTATGGCGCGGCGCACCTGACTTAAAACCTGCTGTAAATTCATCCTTCCTCTTTCCGCCGTTAAAACGACATTTTCATAATAGTATTATTATCATCATAAGCATCTGTACCGTTACCGTCCGCTAAAAATCCAGTAAACAGTAACCCTGTACCAGTATACTATTTTTACAGGTGTTTGAACAGGGTTGAAAAACAGCTTTCTTTCCTGTAAACTACTAATAAATGACTGCACAGCAAAAATAATCTGCTGATGCGGTATTTGCCAATTTTATGAAATGGAGACTTTTATGAAAGAGATAAAATGTCCGAAATGCGGAGAAGTCTTTCAGGTGGATGAATCCGGCTATGCAGCAATTGTGAAGCAGGTTCGGGATAAAGAATTTGAAAAAGAACTGGCCGACCGCAAGGCCCAGTTCGATGCAGAAAAGCAGTCGGCTGTCAAACTCGTTCAGGCTCAGACCATGCAGAAGATGGCAGAAGATATTTCTATCTTAAAGCAACAGCTTGCTGCCAGTCAATCAAAACTCAAGGCTCAGACAGAAGCTCAGGAAGCGCAGCTGAAAGCACAGCTTGCATTACAGGAAAACGCACAGAAGCTTGAAACTGTAAATCTTATTACCCAGAAGGAAAAAGAGCTCGCACAAAAGGAACGGGAAATTGACCTTTTAACCGGGAAAATGGAAACTTTTAAGCAGGAGTCGCTCCTGCGTGAACAGGGATTAAAGGATGGATATGAAGAACGGCTGCGCTTAAAAGATGAGCAGATTGCATATTATCGCGACTTTAAAGCCCGGCAGTCTACAAAGATGGTAGGGGAGAGTCTGGAACAGCACTGCGAGATAGAATTTAACCGTCTGCGTGCCACAGGCTTCCAAAACGCCTATTTTGAAAAGGATAACGATGCCAGGAGCGGAAGCAAGGGCGATTACATCTATCGGGAATTTGATACCCAACAGCTCGAATTTATCTCTATCATGTTTGAAATGAAAAATGAGATGGATGAGACTGCTACCAAAAAGAAGAATGAAGATTTTTTAAAAGAGCTGGATAAAGACCGGCGTGAAAAGAACTGCGAATACGCGGTTCTGGTTTCTCTTTTGGAACCGGACAGCGAATTATATAATTCCGGCATTGTGGATATGTCGCACCGTTATCCTAAAATGTATGTGATACGTCCACAGTTTTTTATCCCGATGATAACTCTTTTGCGCAATGCGGCCCAGAATGCCCTGCAGTACCGTCAGGAGCTGGCAGTCATCCGCAATCAAAATATCGATATATCAAGGTTTGAAGATGATATGAATGATTTTAAAGAAAAGTTTTCCCGAAATTTCAGGATTGCCAGCGAACGCTTCCAAAAGGCGATCGATGAAATAGATAAAACAATAGATCATCTTCAAAAGACAAAGGAAGCCTTGCTTTCCTCTGAAAATAATCTGAGGCTGGCGAACAATAAGGCTGAGGATCTTACGATTAAGCGCCTTACCCGAAACAACCCTACCATGAAAGCAAAATTTGAACAGCTCGCAGAAGAAAATAACTAGAAAATGGAGGACTTATCAAATGAAATTTCGCTGGGACAAAAAATATCTCTACTGGGGCGTTACCGCGCTGCTGGTTATCGTCGGCGGTCTGACTGCCTATTATCTTATGTTTCACGGCGGCATCCTGCGCAAACATCTGAGCAGCCTGCTGCACATCTGTATGCCTATCATAGACGGCTTTATCCTGGCATGGCTTTTGTGTCCTATCGTCAATACGCTGGAGCGTAGGTTCCTGCATCCTCTGTTGGGAAAGCTCACTGCAAAGCGCCCGTCGCTGAAATCAAAGGAGAAGGCTCTGAATGGCATCTGCCGCGGCGTTTCCATCATTCTGGCATTGATATTTGTTTTTTTCCTGTTGTCAGGATTTTTCCGCGTGGTTATCCCTCAGGTTATTTCCAGCATTCAGAGTATCATCAAGCTGTTTCCGGAATATGTTTCCAATATCAGTATCTGGGCGCAGAAGCTTCTGGCAGACAATCCTGATATTGAACAAACCGTAGTGATGCTGATTGATACTTATTCCGTGGATATTGAAGAATGGCTGAACAAAAGTATCCTGCCTCAGATAAACAACCTGTTAAAAACAGTATCACTGAGCATGATAAGCCTGGCAAAGGCTTTGTGGAACCTTATCCTTGGACTCATTATTTCCATTTACCTACTCGCCAGCAAGGAGAAATTTCTTGGACAGGCCAAAAAACTGATATACGCGTTTTTGGATACCCGTTATGCCAATGACTTTATTGAGGATGCAAGACTTATCAATTCTACTTTCGGCGGCTTTATCAGCGGTAAGATACTGGATTCCTTTATCATCGGAATTATCTGCTTTGTAGGCGCAAATATATTAAAACTGCCTTATCCGATGCTCATCAGTGTGATAGTAGGAGTCACCAATATCATCCCGTTTTTCGGACCGTTTATCGGGGCAATCCCGAGCGCGCTGCTCATCCTGATGGTAAATCCGGTTCAATGTATATACTTTATCATATTTGTCGTTGCTCTCCAGCAGTTTGATGGAAATTTCCTCGGGCCCAAAATTCTTGGCGAATCCACAGGGCTTCCGGGCTTCTGGGTGCTGTTTTCTATCACCCTTTTCAGTGGGATCATGGGAGTCCCCGGAATGGTTCTCGGCGTACCTACATTTGCGGTGTTTTATGCACTGTTAAAGCGTCAAACCAATCATCACCTGAAACAAAAGGGGTTTTCCACGGATACAGAACAGTATCGGACATTGGATCACATCGACGAAGGGACCGGCAGCTTTTATCAAAAATCTGATGATGAACAGCAGAAAAAGACAGCAAAAAATCAGGGAATAACAAAAGAAGGAGATTCAGAAAAATGAGATTTGTTATACAGCGTGTTACTCAGGCAGACGTGACGATAGACGGAAACATCTACTCGGAAATCGGCAAGGGATTTCTTGTCCTGATAGGCGTTTCAGACGAAGATACAGAGGCAGTTGCCGATAAAATGATCAAAAAACTGATTGGACTGCGTATATTTGAAGACGCTGACGGGAAAACAAATCTGGCTTTGAAAGATGTTGACGGCAGTCTGCTTCTGGTTTCCCAATTTACCCTGTATGCTGACTGCCGAAAAGGTAACCGCCCATCCTTTGTAAAGGCAGGCGCGCCGGCTCATGCAGAGGCACTTTATCAGTATGTGATAGAGTCCTGTAAAAAAGAAGTGCCTGTCGTTAAAACAGGCGTATTCGGAGCTGATATGAAAGTAAGCCTTCAAAATGATGGACCGTTTACGATTGTATTGGATTCAAAAGAGCTTGGAATTTAAACGTAAAAGATTTTCAAAATAAATACGGCAGTGTGGCGAAAAGCTGCAGTGCCGTATTTATTTATCAGATATCATTATAACCATTTATTTTGACAGACTGTTAGAATAGTGAAAAAGTAACAGGAAAGCGGAGTAGAATGATGTAGTGCGGATGAGAAGTGAAAAGCCGGATAAAATGCGGAAATCTATGCGTTTTTCTCGTAACTATTCGTTAAACTTGACTTTCGCGCATAGTTAGATGTCACTTCCCCACAGGCCACACGTCACTCAAATGCTCAGGCAAAAGCTCCAATTCCCGATTCTTTGTCCATTCTCTTCCAATGTACGTGCTGAAAATTCCCGAAATCCGTTTTTGGCATAAAATTTGCAATTACTTTCTGTGTTTGTAATGAGTGTAAGTTCCTGACCACCTTGTTTTTGAATATATGGAATAAGGCAATCCTGCAGCATACCGCTTCCCAGACCGCATCCTTTCATGGCACCATCCACTGCAAGCACTTCTAAATACCATGCCGACGGATATTTCTGATCACAGTCTGCACGGGCGTCTTCCGAAATATGAAAAAAATTCAATATTTTTTTCAGTCCTACCGGAAATAACAGGCTCAGACCGCCTGCTTTCACATAATCTTCTACTTCCACTTTCTTTTTTGACGGATCCTGCAGAAGTGCTGCAGATACAATTTCCCCATCCTTCTCACCGATAAAACATTTATTTTCCGGTACATATGCCTTAATATGAACGCGATGCAGTTTCTCCATATAGTTGATATAGGAGGAATCATCTTTAAATGCACGGCGGAATACAAAATCAAAATATGGGTAATGTCCAAAAGATTTTGCTGATAATCGGGCAATGCCATCGATATCTCCAGGGGTTGCTTCACGATAAGAAATCATAGCGCTTAACCGCCTCCTTTATTTGTTTGGATGATTCTACCAAAGATATCAAAGGAAAACAATTAAATAAGGATGAAAAAATGCATAAATTTTAGAGAACTTAAAATATGCAGCAATCCTGAGCGAATTGCTGCATATTTTGTATTATGAACCAATATGTCTGCTAACTGTTTATACCGTATACATATAAATACCAACGCAGATAATCCCAGTCGCCAACAATACACACAGACAGGATGTCAGTACTTTATAGCGTTTGGCTTTTCCGGCAATCAGATACATGCTGTCCAGTACATCTGTTACAAAAAATAACTGTAGAATAATATGCAGTACACACTCTCCTGCTTTCATACTCCGCGTTCTGAGTTTTAAGATCACATAAGAAATCACATAGCAGCTTCCGACAATCAAAATCGCATAATCCATAACAGCAAAGATTCCGGCAACGATTGCTGAAAAAGGGCCGATAAAAAGCATTGTCATAAATGTCAGTCCGCTTGCAAGAACAAATACGCACGTATAAAACGGAATCATCCCATATTTCAAAAGAACCATGCAATTTTCCAAAAATCGCTCTTTCCCCGACCGACAGCATGTGAAAGCAAAAATGCAGTTGATTATACCGACCAGAGCGCTCAGGATAATCATCAGTAAAACCAAACGCCAATTTTCATTAAAATACAGGACAAAAATTCCGTCCAGATAGATTAAGCCAAGAAACAATACCGGTAAAATATAGAAGCGTTTTTTTATCTGCACCATGATCTTTTAATCTCCTTATTGTTAATGATATGATTTTCCCCTTTCCTGTCAAATAGCGACCTGCAAAATAACACGGCGGCTAATACAAAACATGCAGCAATTCCAATCTCTCAGAACTGCTGCATCTGTTTTTAAAGCTTACTGTCAGATTTTTTATCTGGATGTTTCTTCAAAGTCCTCTACTATCTGCGTTATCAGCTTGACCGTCCCATCGACTCCCAAAACGGAGCTGTCAAGGCAGAAATCATAGCTGTCCGCTCTGCCCCACTTCTTTGAAGAATAATAATTGTAATAGCTCTGACGCTGTTTATCCTTTTTGATCATCATTTCCCTTGCACGGGCTTCATTCAAATCCGGATACTTGGCTATCAGCCTCTTTATCTTGGCATCTTCATCCGCATAGATGAAAAAGTTCAGGCAATTTTTCACATCATGGAGGGCGTAATCGGCACATCGTCCTACCAGTACACAGGGACCTTCCTTTGCGATGCTCTTAATTGCATCAAACTGTGCCAGAAAAACCTTATGACTGATCGGCATATCCATAAATGCAGATGTGTTATACCCAAAAGAATAAGTATCCATAACCAGATTATAAAGGAAAGAATTGGTCGGTCGTTCATCGTGGGTCTTAATCATCTCTTCACAAAAACCACTGTCTTTTGCTGCTCTTGATAAAAGCTCCTTGTCATAGCACTTGATGCCAAAATGCTCCGCAACCTTCTCCCCTATTTCATGGCCGCCGGAACCAAACTGTCGTCCGATTGTAATTACTGTCTTCATTACATCACCCTCTTTTCTGTATCTGTCATGGATATTCTGATTAAATCTATCCAAACATTTCTTTGATATTGTTATTATATACAATAACGATGGACTTTTCAACATTTTTTTCAGCGTTTCATATAATGCTTATATTTCTCCTACTCCTCCGCAAAAATAAAATGCTGCCATCTGTGATCTGGATGAAAATTCTGCCTGTTCAAGCAAAGTTTTTACTTCCTCCCTGCTGTAAAACCGTGCGGTGATTTCCTCGTTATCCGAAGTATGATCACAAAACTCTCCTTCAGCTTCAACAAATGCGATATATGTTTTGGTATCAGAAAATCCTACCGCAGAATAAGACGGGGGCAATATCCGAATGATCCGTTTTACTGAAAGCCCTGTTTCTTCGTACAGCTCTCTTTCGATACATTCCTCTATAGTTTCTCCGTCTTCCATCATTCCTGCGCATAAATTAAAAATACGTCTGTTAATGCTTAAACGGAATTCTTCTAATAGGAGCATTTTCCCGCCGCAAAATGCCACGATGGAAACGCCGCTGACACGTTTCCCCAGCTCTTCAGGACCTTTTAAATCCTTTCTGCTTACAATTTCAAACTTTTTGAGTTTTCCAGCCTTATTTTCATAGGACAGTTCATAGTTTTTCAGATATTTCCCGTCCCTTACCTTTTCCATTCCTAAAAACTTCATACATTCCTCATTCTGCCGCCTGCGGCGCTTTTATTATTCTGCTGTTTCCCGAATCAGCTCTGCCAGAGGACGGCGCACTTTTTTTCGGGTGACCTCCACAAGTCCCAATGGCGTCATATCAACTACTCTAACCGAAACGGTATCTCTCTTACAACATTCCCGGAAATATTCCAGAAGCTCCCTTGACGCTGCTTTTTCCTGATTGATAAAATCCACAATAATAATCCCTGAAAGATTTCTGAGCCGTATCTGACGTGCGGTTTCACGGGCTGCCTCCCGATTGATCAAAGAAAATGTTTCCTCTGTTTTTTTCTTTCCATCAAATTTTCCTGTATTGACATCGATGACTGTCAGAGCTTCCGTTGTTTCTATGACCAGATATCCGCCGGATTTCAGCCATACATGTTTGGAAACGGCCTCATCCAGCTTTGATGAAAGTCCGTAAAGCTGAAACAGACTTATCTTTTCATCCGTGTAAAAAGAAATTTCCGTTTCGGGACAGTCCAGTCCACCTAACGCATGATAGACTGCAGGTTCATCCGTTATCACTTTGTCAACGGCTTCCTTTTGTTCCTGCATTACAGAGAGCCATTCCGGTTTCTCTTCTGAAATCAGTGAAAATACCGTTCGCGTTTTTCCAATCTTCAAAAGCGTTTTGGCCCGTTCCAATAACTGTCTTGCTTCACAAAACAACGCTCCGGCATCCGACCCGGAAGCCGTATTTTCTGTGTCCGGCTCCTTTGCCTGCCAATCTGTCAGTTCGGCAGCTTTTGTGCGCACAATAAGCGTCAGCGGCTTTGGTACGTCGATATCCTTTAAAAGACCGGAAAGCTGTTCCTGCGTTTCTTCCGAAAGCTGTCTGGAATAGCGCACTCCATGTCCTCCGTCCACAACAACTGCACACCAGCGTCCTTCCAGCGTTATCTTCGCGGTCAGCGCCGGATCTTTTGTTTTGAGGCGGTCACGGGTCACCTGCACAAGTATCTCATCCCCACACAGAAGCCTGCCGTCATAAGTACGGTTTGTGAGTATCGGGCATACTGCTTCCGAAAACGGCAGAAAACATTTTTGACCGCCAGCTATCTCCACGAAGGCGGCTTCGATATTTTTTACTACATTTTTAATCTTTCCAACATAAATATTGCCGAGAAGAGAACCGGACGTCCCGTGAGGATGTACCTCGCACAGACGTCCGTCTTCCAGCAAAAATGTTGTCAGCATCCGCCTTCCATCTTTGGCAATGGGGGCTTTTGTGATCACACATGTTCTGTTCAAAATGATTCTCCTATCGCATCGAGAGGAACTAGCTTACGTTCCGTCTCGGTCCCTGCGTTCATCCATGTTTCCAACCGCACGGTCTGCAGCTCAATTTTTTCAACGGTAATGCCTGCCGTTTTTAAGAAAGCATCCGTCACAAATTCCGGACGGATATTGCCCGCGCTGCTGGCGTCCACCAAAAAGACAAGGGCGCCGTCTTCGATGCTGCATTCATAAATCCCCGGACGGATATTTACCTCCGCCGTGCTGCGCTTTGTCTCCTTTGTCACGAGTATCTCTTCCTTTGACAGAAGCTCCTTTACATAGGACTCATACGGCGCAAAGCTTTTCGACGCATCCTTAAATGCCACCGCATAGGTCGCAGCCGCCACGCTTGCCATTGCGTTGCCGGCTTTTTCCGGAAGAAGGGATACGTTTAAAATATCAATACCATACGGGCAGACCGCCTGCAGGCGCTGTTTGAAATCCTCCATGCCCTGATGGGACGCTATTTCCACATCCATATATTCGCCGAGGCTGCAAAGCCCCACGCCCAGGGGAGCCGCAAAGCTCATGACCTGATGTGGGCTGAAGCCGTTCGTATAAACGACGTCAATGCCTGCGCGGCGGATCGCTTTCTGAAAAAAACGCATCACATCCAGATGCCCGATAAAACGAAGCGGGCCGTATTTGGAAAATTTTACTCTTATCTTCACTGGTTCGCTCCTCCCTTTTCTTCAAAACATACGCCGCCGCCAAAGCGCGCAGCGCCGCAGCCCTGACACTGCATCCGGCAGTTCGGCGTTACCACGCCCTCCTGCGCCCGCTTCCATTCCAGTAAAAGGAAGGCTTTGTTTACGCCGCAGTCCAGGAAATCCCACGGGAAGACCTCGTCCTCGCTCCTTTGTCTCGTCGTATAAAAATCAATACTTACGTTACATTCCTCAAAGCAGTCCAGCCACGTCTGATAATCGAAATATTCGCCCCACGCATCATAGATGCAGCCCTTTTCATAAGCCTTTAAGATGACGTCCGCAACTTTTCTGTCGCCGCGGGCAAATACGCCTTCCAGCACACTCACATCCGCCTCGTGCCAGTTGTACTTGATACGTTTCTGATTGAGCTGTTCCCTTACGGAGCGCTTCGTCAACGCAGCTTTATCGATAAACTGCTCCTTCGTATTCATAGGAGCCCACTGGAACGGCGTAAACGGTTTCGGGATAAAAAAGGACGTACTCGCCACTATCTGTACCGGCCCGCTCCGTTTATCCTTTGGAACGATGTCGTAGTACAAAGCGGCTATCTTGTTTGCAAGCTCTGCGATACCGCGGATATCCTCTTCGGTCTCAAAAGGAAGCCCCAGCATAAAATACAGCTTTACGCGGCTCCATCCGCCCTCAAATGCAAGTCCTGCACCCTTTAAAATGTCCTCTTCCGTCAGACCTTTGTTGATGATATCGCGCAGACGCTGGCTTCCTGCTTCGGGAGCAAAGGTCAGGCTGCTCTTTTTTACGTCCTGAACCTTTCCCATGACATCCAGCGAAAAGGCGTCTATCCGCAGGGAAGGAAGGGAAATATTTACTTTTTTCTGCTCGCAGGTATCCATCAGAAAGTCTACCAGCTCTTCCAGATGAGAATAATCGCTGGAGCTTAAAGAGCTTAACGAGATTTCCTCTTGTCCTGTACTCTCCAGCATCTGACGCACATAATTTTTCAGTGTTTCAAGACTTTTCTCACGGACAGGACGATACAGCTGTCCTGCCTGGCAAAAACGGCATCCCCGGATACAGCCTCGCTGTATCTCCAGCACCACGCGGTCTTGCGTTGCCTTGATATAAGGGACAACGGGTTTTACAGGGTAGGGAACATTGTCTAAATCCATCACAATCTCTTTTGTAATGTGCTCCGGCACTCCTTCGCATATCGGCTGAAATGCCGCTATCGTCCCGTCCTCCTTGTAGCTGACCTCATACAGCGAAGGAACATACATGCCGGGTATCTCCCTTGCGACACGCAGCAGGAAATCGCTCCGGCTCCCGCCTGCTGCCTTTGTCTCTTTATATACATCCAAAAGACGGCGGTACTGTGTTTCGCCCTCTCCAATATAGAACAAGTCGAAAAAGTCTGCTATTGGCTCGGGGTTATAGCTGCACGGGCCGCCGCCAATTACGATAGGGTCTTCCTGCGTCCTGTCTTTTGCCAGAAGCGGGATGCCTGACAGGTCGAGCACCTGCAGAACATTTGTATAACACATTTCATACTGCAGCGTGATTCCCAGAAAATCAAACGCTTTTACAGGGTCCTGAGATTCCAGCGCAAACAGTGGGATATTCTGTTCCCGCATGAGTCTGTCCAAATCCACCCACGGAGAATATACCCGCTCACACCATACATCGTCATAGCGGTTGAACATATCATAGAGTATCTGAATCCCGAGGTGGGACATACCGATTTCATAAACGTCCGGGAAGCACATGGCAAAACGAACGTCCACCTTTTCCTTGTCCTTGATAACCGCATTTACCTCGCCGCCGATGTAGCGGGCGGGTTTCTCGATAGACATCAGAATCTCGTCCGAAAGCGCAAGGCCGGAATTCCTGTTTGCAGACATTACATCCTGAATAGAAGCTAAATTGTTCAAAATCAAATATCCTTTCATGGTCCCCCTATTATTGGGGGGAGCTTTTTTATCCTAGGTTATATTTTAACATAATCTGCCCTTTGCAGACAAGAGGACAACTCTTTAAGTTTTCAGTACGCGCTCCTGCCCATCCTTTTTCCGTCAGATTTTTATCTCCGTCCATTTCCCGGATTTAAACCGGACCGATGCAAACAGATACCGGGACATCTGGTCGCCCAAAACACCCAGCCAGATACCGACAATTCCGAATCCGAATGTATACCCGAACAGATAAGATACTGCCGTACGGATGACCGTAACGCTCAGAGTAGACACAGCAGCCGTATACAGCGTATCTCCTGCCCCGCGCAGGCAGCCCATGTAAATAACCTGACTTATCTGGAATATTACGGTCAAAATGATCACATACATGATATTTACGCCGATATCCACGATATGCGATTCTTTAAAGAAGAGGCTGAACAGAAATCTGGCTGAGAAAACATACAGCACCGCAAGGAATACGGAAATACCCGCGCCGAATTTTCTGCATATGCTTCCGTATTCTTTTGCAAGCTCCTTATCATCGGCGCCAAGGCTTCTGCCGATGAGTGCGACCGCAGCAGCCTGCAGTCCGTCTCCGAAAGCAAAGGAAAGACTCATGATATTCATTCCCACCTGATGGGCTGCCATAGCGTCCGTTCCCTGATTTGCCGCCATCAATGCAGTCATCATAAAGCCCACCCGCATCAGAAGCTGTTCAAAAAATACGCTGTAACCGACTTTGACCAGACTGCGCAGTGCGCTGAGCGCAGGCCTTACCTTATTTTCAATAATATAAGGTATACTGATAAAGCCATCTTTTTTCATAATAGAAGCGATACTCATGACGCTCGCCACCACTGTTCCAAGCACTGTCGCCAAAGCCGCCCCCTGGATTCCGAGCGCAGGAAATCCGAAATGTCCGCCTATCAGCAAATAGTTAAAAATAATGTTTATTGTGTTGGAGGTCATATTGGTACGCATTGTTATCTTTGTATTTCCGGCGCCGCGCTGTGCGGAATTGATCCCCATCTGAATACAGTTAAATATCATTCCTCCCATGATGATCCTGAAATAAGTGACAGCGCTGTCATGGGTCTCCGGTGTGGAGCCGCAAAGACGGATGATAGGATCTGCCAGTATCACAAACAAAATGCTCAGGCCGATAGCCGCCGACACAAGGAAAATCAGTGCCGTATACAAAAGCCGGTTTGCCTCGGTCTGCTTGTTCTGTCCCCGTCTTCGTGCCACCAGTGCAGAAATCGCAACATTAAGTGCAAAAAACATGGATAAGCCCATGAATTTGGGCTGTGTGGTGAGCCCTACTGCCGCAACGGCATATGAACCGAGCGAGCTTACCATTAAAGAGTCAACAAGCCCTGCAAATGCTGCAAAAAAGGACTCGACAATGGACGGCCATGCCATCGACACAGCCGTCCGTACATTTTCTTTTTGAAATTTTTGTTTTCTGCTGTTCTGTTTTATCTGTTCCATGTCCAATTCCTTTTTCCGTATCCCATTCCTTTCCCATATTCTGATTCAGCTTCCCATGACCCTGCCGACAAATTCCCGCACCCTGTCATTCGGATGATCGAATACCTCTTCCGGCGTTCCTTCCTGACAGATACTTCCCTGTTCCATAAAAATAATACGATCTGAAACTTCTCTGGCAAACTGCATTTCATGAGTCACAATTACCATTGTCATCTGTTCGTCTGCAAGCTGCCGTATCACCTTGAGCACCTCTCCCGTCAGCTCCGGGTCCAATGCAGATGTCGGCTCGTCAAAAAACAAAAGCTTCGGCTGGAGCGCCAGTGCCCTCGCTATGGAAACGCGCTGTTGCTGACCTCCTGAAAGCTGGTAGGGATAAGCGTCCTCCTTATCGGAAAGCCCTAATTGCGCCAAAAGTTTTCGCGCGCGCTCTGCCGCTTCTTTTTTTGATACTCCGTCTACAGTGACCGGGGCATCCATAATATTTTTCAAAACTGTATAATGAGGAAACAGATTAAAATTTTGAAAAACAAGACCGAAATATTTATGTATCTTTCGTTGTTCTCCTCTGGAAACATAAACACATTTTTCGTTCTCTTCATATGCCGCTGTTTTCCCCAGATAGGACAGCTCCCCGCCGTCCATTTTTTCAAGCATGGTGGCGCATCGCAGAAGCGTTGATTTTCCGGAACCGGAAGGCCCGATGATGGAAACGACCTCTCCTTCCCGCACAGACAGGGAGATATCTTTAAGTACCTCAAGTCCGCCAAATGATTTTTTCATATGTTTTATCTCCAGAAAAGCCTGTTCCATGACGTATCCTCCCGTTCTAGTTTCTGTAATAATTCAAACGTTTTTCTACATGTTCCATCCCGACTGCCACCACAAGATTAAAGATATAATAAAATATCCCCGCCGCCATTAAAGGCATGACCGAAGCCTCCGCTGCCGCAATCTGCTTGGCTATGGTGAATATCTCCGTCACAGTGATGACAAATGCCAGAGACGTATCTTTTACCAGAGTTATCATTTCGTTTGTAATGGACGGAAGAACACGCTTAATGACCTGCGGCAGGATTATTTTCATAAAAGTCTGCCATCTGGAATATCCCAGTATTTTAGCCGCCTCATACTGACCTGCAGGCATGGATTCTATCCCCGAACGGTAAATCTCTGCAAAATAAGCTGCGTAATTGAGTACGAATGCCAGTATTACCGCAATCATCCGGTATTCTTTGGATATCTTCATTCCAAACACATAATAAGGCGCAAAATATACAACGATCAGCTGCAGCATGAGCGGCGTCCCGCGCATAACGGAAATATATATCTTGGTTAAAAAGCGAAGCGGAAGAAAGCGGCTCATCCTTCCAAATGACAGTATCAGGCCCAGCGGAAGAGAAAAAAGAAGAGTCAGCACGAAAATCTCTATTGTGATGAGCATCCCGGCTCCCAGTTCCCTTAACATTGTCGACAGTTCCATGATTTTCTCCTTTTATCGATTTTGAAGCGGATAGTAACAGCAGGAGGAAGCCGCTATCGCCGCAGCTTCCTCTAATGCCTGGATTTTTCAGTTGTGTTCATTATTTACCAAGGCACAGGCTGTCCAAAAGACCGTAATCCGCATATTTCTCCGCGAGCTTTTTTACAGTCCCGTCTTCTGCCATTTCCAGAAGAACGCCTTCTACCGTATCCTTCAGCTGTGTATTTCCTTTTTTAAAGCCAATGGCATACTGTTCGGTCGACAGCTGCTCCTCAAGCATTAAATAGCCGCCGTCACGGGATGAAATCTGATAACTTGCCACGCCGATATCGATTGCAAGCGCATCTATCGCCCCTGCCTCCAGATCCATAAATGCCGTATTGTAATCCCCGTACTGATTCAGGGAAGCAAAGGTATCCGCGAGTGCCTTCTGGTCACCCTCAAGCGCTGCCAGCGCCGAAGAATCCTTTTGTACGCCGACCGATTTTCCTGCCAGATCTGACAATGCCGAAATACCGGAAGCTTCTGCCACAACAAATACCTGACTGTTATCTACATACGGAGTACTGAATGTATACTGATCCTCTCTGCCATTCATCGTAAAGCCGTTCCAAATGCAATCGATGGAACCGGAATCCAGCTCCATATCTTTGGCATCCCAGTCAATTGGCTGCTTCACAAGCTCCCAGCCCAGCCGGTTGCATACTTCCTGAGCCAGTTCCAGATCAAATCCTGTATATTCCCCGTTTGCATCCTTATAACCATAAGGCGGGAACTCCGCATCAAATCCAATGACAAACTGACGCGTCCCTTCTTCCTGAGTCTGTACGCTCTCTGGCGCCGCAGTCTCCTCTTCCGTCTCTGATGCTGTCGCTTCCTGCGAAACCCCCGTCTGGTCCGATGTTTCCTGCACTTTCTGTGCCTGTCCGCTACAGCCGGTCAGACTGAAAATTAAAATTCCTGTCAGTAAATATGCCGCCGTTCTTTTCATAATATCTTCACCTCTTATTCTTTATTGTAGTAGCGATTTAGCGTGATAAATTGCTACCGCAATAAGATTATCATGAGATGCCATAGATGTCAACCGTTTTCCTGAAATTATATGGATTAAAAGGCCACTGATAGTTTAATCTTCTCCGCGGTAAGTCTCATCCTTTGCAAACCTTACGACAAACCGGCTGAGTACAATAAGCGCCAACAGATTCGGTATTACCATCAATCCGTTGAACATATCTGACATATCCCATACGAGCGTGACCTTCTGGAAAGAACCCACAATGATAAAAATGAGAGCTATTACTCCATAGACCGCCTTCGCCGTCTTATTTTCTTTAAACAGGGCTTTTATATTCGTTTCTCCAAAGAAATACCAGCTGATGATAGTAGAAAATGCAAAAAACAGCAGGCAAACCGCAACGAATATATTTCCAAAGCCGCCAAAAGAATGGTTGAATGCAGCCTGAGCCAGTGCGGTAGCAGTCAGCATCTCACCGTCTGCCCCTGTTGTACCGAGCTTTCCGGAGGTCAATATCACAAGAGCCGTTATTGTCAGAACTACAAAAGTATCGATAAATACGCCGACCATTGCAACCGCGCCCTGGTCCTGCGGTTTTTCAACCCTTGCCATCGCATGTGCATGCGGTGTGGATCCCATACCCGCCTCATTGGAAAACAGTCCGCGTGCAACACCGAACCGGACCGCCTCTTTTACACTGACGCCTATTGCGCCTCCCATGACCGCCTGGGGCTGGAACGCTCCTACAAAAATAGACTGAAGCGCGGGGAGGATATTTTCAGCATTCATCACGATAGCAGCGACTGCGCCGATGATATAAAAGCATGCCATTGCGGGAACCAGCTTTTCCGTGATAGAGGCAATACGTCTGACGCCGCCCAGAAAAATAAACGCGGAAACAGCTGCAACGGCGATACCCACAGCCGGCTTGGGAATGCCAAAGGCTGTATAAAAAGCGTCACCTATCGAATTGGATTGAACCATATTTCCCATGAATCCGAGGGCAAGGATGATGGCTACCGCAAAAAATCCTGCCATAAAGGTACCGAGCTTTCCTTTAAATGCCGCCTTTATGTAATATATCGGTCCGCCCGAAACAGCTCCGTCTTTCCCTATACTCTTATATTTCTGCGCAAGAACCGCCTCTCCGTAAATCGTCGCCATTCCGAAAAAGGCGGATACCCACATCCAGAATATAGCTCCCGGTCCGCCAGAAACGAGCGCAGACGCACATCCGGCAATATTTCCGGTACCCACCTGAGCTGCGACTGCTGTCGACAGCGCCTGAAAAGAGCTCATTCCTTCTTTTCCGGCAGCTTTTCCCTTCAGGTTGATATTTCCGAAAACCATCCGCATTCCTTCTCCAAATTTACGTACCTGAACAAAACGGGTCCGGAACGTAAAATAGATGCCGCTGCCAAGCAGCAGGAACAAAAGCAATAAATATTTGTTCCAAAGCACGTCGTTGACTGCCGTCACGATATTGGTCAGTATCTTTTCCATTTTTCTTTACCCCTTTTCTTTCTCCGGACAAAAAAGTGCCGGATGCACATTGCTCCGGCAAAATGGGTATGATCCAACCTATTCCATATCTTTCCCACTCTGTCCTTTTACCTGAGAGATTCAGCGAAAAATCGCCTTGCACCTTCGGTACCCGCTTCCGGGATTCTCCAGAGCCACATCCATCCTTAGTCCCTGTCTGAGCATCAGACGCCTGAGAGTGTTACTCCTTCGGCAGGCAGATATGCCTTTTCCTAAGAACTTCCTTTGTCGTTATTTAATTTTCCTGCTCATCGTAATACTTTTTGAGCAATGTGTCAATACCAAAATCTGATTCTATCGCCTCAGAAAAATTTGAACCCACCGCTTCAGAAATGACTGCTGCCGCCGGTCTGTTGTTCCAAAGTGTCCCGCTGCGCTCCAGATAAACGACCGCGCCAAACAATACGCACGCCAGAAAAAAACGTATCCCAAAGCCCGGAAAACGGTGCTTTTCCCCAGACATTTTAAAATCTCCGTCTTCCAAATGCCCTTCATAAATGAGCGGGAGCTCTTTACCTCGTTCGCAGGACTTTCCCGTCCCGTAAAGAATATTCTCCCGCGTTTTTATCTTCATCCGGTTTGTCCTGTCCTCTTCCCGCAGAAAACGGGTCAGCTCCAGTTTTCGTTCCACATCCGTCATATGCTCTCATTTAGTTTACATAATATTTTTATGTAAACCTATGTCAGAAAATCCTTAATTATTGATATGAGCGGAAAGCTCCAAAAATGAACCGTTCTGCATACGGACAGCTATTTCTAATCTGTTTTTATCTCCAGCCACAAACATGCCCGGCCTCCTGACGGCGTATTTTCAAGGACCAGACTTCCCTCGTGCCGCCGGGCAACCTGCGATACGAAATAAAGTCCCATTCCCATATGCCCTTCCTTCGGTCTGCTGCCGTCCTGCGTATAAAAGGTTTTCCCCGCCTTTGCCAGCGCCTCCGCAGAAAATCCGGGTCCGCTGTCCTGCACCCAGATACCTGCCCTCCGACCTTCCAGCGCTGCGCCTATCGTGATTTTTTCGCCCGCCGGGGTAAACCGGGACGCATTGCCCAGCAGATTTTCCACCGCCCGCAGCACGTCGTCCTTTTCTGCCATCATCGTTTTTTTTGCCAAAGCCTCCGGCAGCTTTTCTGCCGTCACTGTCTGTCCCCTCACCGCCGCCAGGTCAATTCCCCGCTGCACACATTCCAAAAACAGACTGCCAAAAGAAACTTCTATCCTGCACAGTCGCGGAAGTCTGCTTGCAGCGATATCACGCAGACTCTCCACATAATCTTCCGCATGCTCCGCATTTCTCACGATGGCTTCTGCCATCTCCTTTTGCACACAGGTCAGGTTATCTTCCGCGAGCAGGTCCGCATTCCCCAGAATAACGGTGAGCGGTGTTTTCAGGTCATGCGCCAGCGCTGCCAGCGTCTCGTTTTTTTGCTGTTCGGCAGCCCATCTTTCTTTCAGGGAATCCGCCAGCTCACAACGGAGCGTATCAATTGTATCAAGGGCTGCTGCAAGCTCCTTTACCCGTGCTGTTTCCGTCAGCGGCTCCCCCAGACGCTGCTGCCGCACCATTTCACAGGCAGCAGCCACCGCCTGCGTATCCTTCCGCAAAATCCTCGTATAATGTCCGGTGCACATCACGATGAGCAGGATCAGAAGCACCAGCAGCACCCCAATATAACATATCTGAAAATCCGGCAGCAGCTCCTGAAGTCCCGGATCGGCATAGCACACCGAATAATCGTATTCCAGCATCACCTTTTTTCCGTCCGAAAGCGGTACGAAATGGAAATGCTGAGTATAAAGCCATCCGTGGGGCGCAGAATATCCTGCCAGCTCATCGTACGCGTATTCCAGCTGCTTTTGACTCATGCTGCTCTGTATGATGCTGCCGTCCTCGACCAGCGCCCATTCGTAAAAAAACGGGATTTCCTCCGGTTCAAACTGTTCCTGTGCCCGCAGCATCTTTTCCGTATCCGGCAATGCCCTTGCCGCCGTGTATGCGGACATCACAAACTCCATATTTACGAGCACATTGAATAAAAAAAGCCAAAGCAGACACAGTGTCCCCGCCAGAAGCCCCGTCGTGACAAGATACCGCCAGAACAGCCCGTTCAACCCCAGACCCCTGCGGCTGCGCCTCATCCTTCTTCCCTTTTCCATTTATATCCCACTCCCCATACCGTTTCAATGGGCGCACATCCGACATTTCTTAATTTCGCCCGGATATTTTTAATATGCTCCGTTACTGCAGAATCGTCCGCCTCCCCTTCATATCCGAACACAGCCTCATAAATCTGTTCCTTGGAAAAAATCTGCCCCGCATAGGTTGCCAGATATTCGCATATCGCATACTCGCCGCGCGTCATCCTGACCGGTTTTTCCTCATGATAAAGCATCTTTTCATTCAGGTCAAAAGCCAGCGCCCCCCGTCTGATACGGCTATGAGGAACCCGTTTTTCCCGGCGCAGGTGAGCGTTTATCCGGGCGCGAAGCTCCGAAATACGGAAGGGCTTTGTCAGATAATCATCACCGCCGATTCCAAGCCCGCGTATCACATCGGCTTCTTCCGTTTTTGCGGTCAGAAACAGGACCGGACAATCTGCTATGGCACGGATGCGCCGGCAGATACAAAAGCCGTCCTCCCCCGGCATCATCACGTCCAGCAGAATGCAATCCGCCCACAGACACAACCGGTCTGTTACCTCGCTCCCCGACTCCAGCGTCTGCACCGTATGTCCGTCCCTTTCCAGTGCAGAAGTCAGAAGTCCCCTCACGTCTGCATCGTCATCTATCGCTAAAATATTCGCCATAAAAAGCTCCCTTCATCGCTGACTGTTCTCTTATCTCTTATCCGGCTATCGCCATGAACAGCCATGACAGTGCATATAAAATATAAATATGAGCCGGATAAAAGATATAGAAAAACGGCCCGTATCCGGCGCCCCGCTTTCCGTTATAGCACAAAAGAAGAGGGGCGGCAAAAACAGCCCCGAGCCATTCATAATACATCGTAAACATCTGGGACAATTCAAATCCGGGCAGGTTTTTTACCGACAGATAAACAAGTACAAAGTGCCATAAAAAGCTGACGCACACAAGAGCTGCAACCTGTATTTTACGGTGTTTCCGGGCCACATACAAAACGATGCCCGACAAAAGGACCGGCAGCGTCACATCGCCTGAAATATTTAGTATAGGCAAAAGCGTATAGCCTATGATACCGGCCACATTTGCGCTGACAGGCCCCGCCATACTCCAAAGTCCCAATAAAAAGGGCCATAGAAAAAGGCCGAGCAAAACAGCACAGCCTGTCAGGATCTTCCCGGGCTTTTTGCTCCCTATCCAGTCAAATGACTGAAAACAGATGATGAGCAGCAAAAAAGACGACAGCATTGCATTTTGCGGATAAAATCCATCCGGACGCACAAAGAGTCCTGCAAAACGCATAAAAAACAACAGCAGACCCATAGGTGCCGCGACACAGAGCACTCTGCCAAAATATCTTTTCCGGTTCCTGGTATGGGTAAAGCCCTCCACAAGGCAAAACAAAAACAGCGGTGCGGCAAGTCGTCCCGCCAGTCCGAACCACCATGGTATCCGCCCTGTATAACCGAAAATATAGTAAATGTGATCCATCACCATGGATACGAGAGCGATCAGCTTCAATCCCGTTATGCTGATGCCCTGCACCTGCCTTTCCTGCCGCGCTGCGGCTGCCAAAATCCTGTTCTCTTTCATAAGAAACCTCCATTTCTGTATCTTTATTCTTATGATAAAACAGGATTCTAAGGATTTTATAAGGATGTATGCCTTTTACCGCTTTGCAAGCTCCTCCGTAATCTCTTCCCAGTCAATCCCCTTTTGTGCCATCAGCACCATCATATGATATAAAAAATCCGCGATTTCATATTTAACTTCATTGGGATTCGGATTTTTGGCGGCTATCACTATCTCTGTCGCCTCTTCGCCGACTTTTTTTAATATCTTATCCAGCCCTTTGTCAAACAGATAGTTCGTATAGGAACCTTCCTTTGGATGCTCCTTTCTGTCCCGGATAATGTCGTATACCTCTTCAAACACCTTCAGAGGATTATACTGCTCCTCTTTTCCGCCCAAATCTGCGATTTCATTAAAAAAGCAGCTGTAGGCCCCCGTATGGCAGGCAGCGCCCTCCTGCGTCACCTTTGCCAGAAGCGTATCCAGATCACAGTCGGCAGTCAGCGAATGGAGCTGCTGAAAATGTCCGCTCATTTCCCCTTTGACCCAGAGTTGCTGGCGGCTCCGGCTGAAATAAGTCATCCTGCCCGTTTCCAGCGTCTGTTCATAAGCGTGCTCGTCCATATAAGCGACCATGAGCACCGCATCCGTTTTCACATCCTGCACGACCACGGGCACAAGACCGTCCGGTCCTGTTTTCAGTGCTGAAAAAGGAAGTATCTTTTGCGACTCTTCTTGCCCCGTCTCATCTGCACACAGTTTTCTCAGTGCCGTCACTTCTTTTAAATTCTCATTGACGAGCCTGCCCGATACGCCGCTTATATTGGCATAGGAAAGCACCTCTATCAGTTTTTCCAGAGATACCTCGGGTAAAAATACGGTTACCGGAACAGGGGATGTGAGCGCAGCTTCTCCTGAACCACCCGCATGGAACAGATATACCTCTGAGGCGTATTTTTCGATAGCTTCCCGATATTCCTGTATCTTTGCAGGACTGTCAACACCTGCCACAATCCGGTCTTTGCCGAATTTTAAAGATACTTCCTCAAAAAGCGCTGTCTCCGCCCCGTTTTCCAGATTCACGGTCACCTTATGGCAGCCTGCATAAAACAGCTTTGTTACGTCCTCCATCCGGAGCAAATGACCGCCTCCGATCACCGGAATAAGGGAATGGCTACAAAGCTCCCTGATAACGTCCACTGCTTCATCGTGTTCTTTATCGTTCTCAGAAAGGTCCTGTACATAAATGCAGTCGCACCGGGCATCGACAAACTGTTCTGTCAGCCGTATCGGGTCGAGTTCCACAATCGTTTTGTCTACGCTGCTCTTTATCGCCTGATTCCGGTACAGGTACAGGCAGGGCATGAATTTTTTTCCAGACATAATAATCTCCATTCCGGAGCGTACGTAACAGCGGCAAAGAGAAATCGCGAAGACTATTTTTCTCCTGCCAGCACGGCTATTTGTGACGCTCCGGCACAAGCAGCCCTGTGAACAATAAGTTATCAGGCTTATTGTTCACACTATCTCTCCGTCATCAAAAATTCACAGGCTTCCCTTTATGGAAAGCAGCACGCCGTCTTCCGCCAATAGGCGCTCCCAGTCCAGGCTCTGACCGTCCAGCACGCATTCTGTCAGCACATCCCCTTCATAAACAAGCTTCAGTGAAAAAAACGGATGCTCCTCTTCCAGCAGCTTAAAAAATATGAGGTCCCCATCCCAGAGCGCCAGCTGTTTCACGTCTTTCTTTGGAATCCACTCCAGCGTTCCTTCCGGGCAGTCCCAGTTTAACTCCCCTTCCCAGCGGTCCGCCGTATACAGGCACATATACTGAGTCTCTACTCCCTTGAGCGCAAAGGTGACGATGCCCCGGAAACGATAGCCCGTCAGCTCCAGCCCCGTTTCCTCCTTCACCTCGCGCAAAAGACAATCCTCCGGGCTTTCATAGCTTTCCGCATGTCCACCCACACCTATCCATTTATCCTGATTAACGTCATTTTTCTTTTTGACCCGGTGCATCATCAGATAGCATCCGTCCTTTTCCAGATAACACAGCGTCGTCAAAGCTCCTGCCTGCATACTCATTTTTAGTTCCTCGTCTTTCTTTATTCCTCCGTCCGGTCATCCAGATCCTTTTGCAGGACATCCAGATAGGGCACGAAGACCCCGTTTTTTTTCGGGAGGAAATATTCCGGATTCAGCTCGTCCATCCGGAAGCTTTTGCGCCCTCCCTCCTGCGCCCTGTCCCAGAAATATCTTAAATGGGCATATGGAAGATAATAAAATCTGTCCCTGTGAGAATAATATATCAGAAAAAAAGCCACGCCCCGCTGGCGTTCAAACCGTTCCATAAACGCCACCTGATGAGCGTGGATATTTTGCAGCGCAAATGTATCCTGCGCGCATTCCTTCGCATCAAAGCACACCGGGATGCCCTGCACCACGCCGATATAATCGACCGTGCTCTTCTGGTCAAAATATGCCAGCGTGATGTGTCTGCTCTCCTTATCGATCTTTATCGGCGTGATCGGCGTCGGAATCTTCTGTACGAGCGCCAGATTACTATCCATATATTTTTCATTCGTGCGGTTTATTAAATCCTCCAGTGTGGAACCGCGCAGCCCCCGGGTACTCCATGTTGCCATCGCCGATCTGTCCTTTTCCCTTCGTTCTTTTATGTTTTATTTTTTGTTTTTTATTCTTTCGTTCCTTTATCGTTCTGCCATCGCCGCGTCCAGGATACGGCAGTCCTTCATACAGCCAAGCGTCCTTTCAAAATCCTCTGGCAGCGGACAGACGATTTCTCTTTCTGTCAGAATGCTTCCTGTGCTGTCCGAAAATTCCACCCGGTATGCGTGCAGAAGCTGCCTGCCGACGCCATAGCGCTTCGCGCTCTCCCGGTTCTTGGCAGGATTCCCGTATTTCGGGTCGCCCAGGAGCGGATATCCCATCGACGCAAAATGCGCCCGTATCTGGTGAGTCTTTCCGGTAAACAGCTCTGCTTCCGCATAGGTCACCTCTCCGATGCCCGGCAAAACCCCGGTCATAAGCGGGCGGATACCGGTCTTTATCCGCTGAGTATCCGTCTGTCCGGAGCTGTCCGGGACATCGTTTCCCGAAGCTTCTGCGGACACTCCCGTTATCTTTACCTGATTGTTTTTTGCATCCTTAGACAGCTCTCCCGTAAAGATTCCCGCCGTCTCCATCCTGCCAAGCAATATCAGCCTGTAAAATTTCCCTATCCGACGGTCCCGTATCTGCTCCGTCAAAAGCCTGCTCCCTGCAAGGCTCTTTCCACACAGCAAAAGCCCGCTCGTATTGCGGTCCAGACGGTTGCATACCGAGGGATGAAAGGTTAAAAGCTGCTGCGCGCTCATATCTCCCGATGCCAGAAGATATCCTGTCAGCCATTCGTTTGCGGACAGGTCGGACGCCGACGCCTTCTGGGAAAGTATTCCCGCAGGCTTATCCAGCGCCAGGATATCCCCGTTTTCATATAATATGGATATCTGCCCGAATGTCCGAAATGCCTTCTCATAAGCCGCCGTATCCGGCGCTTTCGCCGCATTGCCACCCTCTCTGCCGCCCGACAGCTTCGGCGCGCCGAATTTTTCCAGCGTCTCCTCTGCCAGAAACAGCTTTACCTCATCCCCGACGCACAGCTTCTCGTTCCCGGTGCATTTCTGTCCGTTTACGACGATATTTTTTTTCCGGAGCATCTTATAAAAAAACGATGTGCTCCCGTCTTTCATATATTTGTGCAGAAACTTATCCAGCCGCTGTCCCGCTTCATTCGGTCCTATCTTGACATTTCTCATGGCGACACCTATAAAGAGACTGCCGTCAGCAGGGAGGATACCTGTGCCGACAGATCACTGTCCTTTTCCGTTTCTTTTTTCTGTATCTCATCCAGACGGTTCACATAACGCGGCAGGTCCGTAAATATTCTGATGTTCACGCCGCCCATCTGGTTCTGGGAAAAAAGCTGATGCAAATGCTTTTCGCACGCCTTCGGGTCGCATTTTTCCTGGTCTGTATAACCGATAAGGTCATTTCCTGCAAACGCCATATGACGTATCTGCCATGTTTTTTCATAACTTGTAAACGCCAGCTCTGCAAATGCCGTACAGCCGTTTACATGAGGCAGTATCTTCCGGTAATCCGCTTCTGAAATCCCCTTACAGCGCAGGAGCGCCACAAGGTTTGCCGCGCTCCTGCATGCGGGAAGACATCCCAGGATGGCGACTATTGTCAAAAGATTTTCCCTTTTTCCGGTAGACCACCACCCCATCGCAAATACCGCAAGCGGCATCAGAAACAGGATGAGCGTTTTGAGCGCCGACACTTTTTGATTCCATGCAAGATAACCTTTTTCGCCTTTTTGCAGTTTTTTCTTTCCAGCCTTCATCTTTTTGTCAATTACTTCCTTTCCTGCGCATCAGCTGGGCAGCCCAGAGCATCGCATCCTGCGGCAGCAGGCGCGTTCCCGCCCAGAAAAGCTGCATCGGCAGGCTGCATACCGACATCGGCCTGTTTTTACAGCTCGCCTGCAGCGCTTCTCTTACGACGCGCTCTGCTTCCACCATCGTATATTTTTTAATAGCCAGCGTAGAGGCATACTGTTCTGCCACTTCAAAAAATTCCGTCCGCACCGGTCCCGGACATACCGTCGTCACATAAATCTGCTTCTGCTTTAATTCTGCCCGCAGCGCCCGGGAAAAACTCAGCACAAAAGACTTGGTCGCCGCATATACCGCAAATCCCGGCTGAGGCAGAAACGCCGCGCTGCTGGCAAGCTGGATGATGCGGCTCTTTTTTCTCATATAAGGCAGACACATCTGCGTTACTTCCACGAGCGCACGGCAGTTTAAGTCAACCTGCCCCGCCAGCTCCTTCTGCGGAATCTGCTCCACGTCGCCCATCATCCCGTAACCGGCACAGTTTATCAGCATCCTCACCGCCGGCTTTTCTTCCTCCAGGCTCTCCTTTAAAATATCCAGATCGCCCTCATTTGTCAGATCCAAAGGAAGGATTTTGACCTGATGGCGCATTTTCGCAGCCATCTCCTTCATCCGGTCTATCCTTCTTGCCACCAGCCAGAATTCGTCCACCGAAGAAAGTCCCCGGTCGAGCTGCATGGCAAATTCCCGACCCATCCCGCTGGAAGCACCCGTTATCACGATGATATTTCCCATATGACCTCCTGTTCTGCCACTTAAATCCCCTGACGCGTTACCGTCGGGAAATGCTGCGGCTCATACGCCGAGCGCAGTCTTTTCTTCCTCTGTCAGCGCCCTGTATTCCCCTTTTGACAGCCTTCCGTCAAGTGTGAGCGCCCCCATCGAAAGGCGTTTTAAATATACGACTTCATTGCCTACTGCAAAAAGCATCCGTTTGACCTGATGAAAACGACCTTCCGTAATCGTCAGCAAAAGGTCTCCCTCTTTGGTCAATACCGCTTTTGCCGGGAGCGTCGGCTTTTCGTCCCCGATATCCACGCCTTCTTCCAGACGGCAAAGCATCTCTTCCGTCACAACGTCAGCCGTCCTGACCAGATACGTTTTATCCACATGCTTTGCGGGCGAAAGCAGGCGATGAGAAAGCGCTCCGTCGTTTGTAATGAGCAAAAGCCCCTCCGTATCCTTATCCAGCCGTCCTACCGGAAAAAGGTCTTTTCCCGGCGCATCCTTTAAAAGCTCCATCACAGTCTTTTCATGTTTGTCCCGTGTCGCCGTCACACATCCCGCCGGCTTGTGGAGCATGTAATAAACGTATTTCTCATAGGAAAGCAGATTCCCGTCCAGTGCGACCCGGTCGCTGTGTTCATCTACCTTAAGCTCCGGCGCTTTCACTGCTGTGCCGTTTACGGTGACCCGTCCCTTTTTTATCAGAAGCTTCACATCGCTGCGGCTCCCTGCGCCTGTTTCACACAAAAATTTATCCAGCCTGATCAAAATGTCCCTCCCTGCATGATTTTTTCCCGTTCCTCATATGCTCTAGTATACTATAATTCGGAATGCTTTGGTAGAAAGAATGCAAAAAAAGCTCATAAAATATATAACCCTTCTTTTTTTAACGGCAATGACGATATCCATGCTGCTGTTTCCGGACCGTTCTGCCGCTCTGGCTTTAGACGGATTAAATCTCTGGTTTTTAAAAATGATACCGGCTCTCCTCCCTTTTATGATCCTTTCAGGGCTGCTCATCCGGCTGGAGCTTTCAGACAGCATCGCCTCCTTCTTTGCGCCTGTGCTGCGTCCTGTCTTTCGTCTGTCCGATTCCTGTCTTTATTGTGTCCTGGTCGGATTTTTGTGCGGCTTTCCCATGGGGGCAAAAGTATGCGCTCAAAGCCTTACGGCCGGAAAGCTGACAAAAAAAGAGGCCTCTCTGCTGCTGGCATTCACCAACAACATCGGGCCTGTCTATTTTTCAGGATATATGCTCGGCCTGTTCCCCGTTCAAAACCCTGCCGCCGTCTGGCTCGGAATGTATGCGTTGCCGTTTGTTTATGGCATCGTGCTAAGATATACGCTGTACCGGAGCATTCCTTTGGAATCCGGAAAAAAACTGCTTTGCAGCAGTTTGAAAACGCCTGCATCCGCTCCTCTCACGCCCTCCCGGTTGCTGTTTAGCCTGCATGAATCCATCCTGTCAGGGCTTTCCTCCATCACCGCCCTCGGCGGCTACATGATATTCTGCAGCCTCTTAAATCTGCTCCCGATGCTCCTTTTCCGGTCATATCCGACGCTGACCTCCCTGATGTCCCCGCTGTTTGAGATTACAAGCGGGCTGGCAAAACTGCCGCAAAGCGCCCGGATATGGGCTTACATCGTCCTGCCCTTCGGCGGGCTATCCTGCATCGCCCAGACCTACAGCTGTATCCAGGGGACCGGGCTGTCCATGAAAGAATATGTTTTTCATAAAGCGGTGCTGACTGCGCTTACCGCGATGTGGTATCAGGCCGTTCCGCTTTTGTAGGAAAAGACTATCCTGCCTGCACCACTGTGTCCGCTGTCAGGTCATACGCATTCTGCACCCGCACCATGACGGAATCCGTCCCTGCGGGGACCGGGACCGTATAGGAAGCATTCGCTCCGTCCGCTGCCCATCTCTGAAGCGGCGACCAGGTAACGCCTCCGTTGACAGAGTATGAAAAATACCGCACGCCGGACTCTGCATCCTGTGCGGAAATGCCTATCTGCACCGAATCGCCGCTGCGGCGCGCATTTGCCGACAGGATAACCGGCGGCGTCTGGTCAGGGAATGCCTTTCCTCCCGCCGGAGCCGACACCTTCTCATGAACCGCCCCGGAATAGTCTATTCCCAGCGCCGCTGACTTCAGCCGGTAATATTTTGCCACGCTCAGGGCGTCCGTCACGCCCATCTGCACAAACTGTTCAGGCGTTGATGCAGCGGCGCTGTCATTGGGATTATCCAGATAACAGTGCTCCAGTATCACGCACGGAATCCCCCTGTTATGGGCTTCCCGGATGACGCCGTAATAATCGGTCCCCCGGCTTCCGAGCTTCACCTTGGTGCCCCTGCTGTGCAGGCCGTACTGTGCCGTCATATTCTTTAACCACAGCCGTCCGAAGCTCTGACCGGCCGCATAGCTTGTGCCAAACGCCGATGTCCAGCACTCCGTCCCGTAAAGGTCATGTCCCGAGGACATATTATAGTGCAGGGAAACGAGCATATCCGCCCCCCGCTCTTTGGCAGTCTGGGCGCGCTGTGCCAGTGAAACCTCCATATCCTGCGTACGGGTCAGATAGACCTCCACGCCCTCGAACTGTTCCAATACCTGCTTCATCGCCTGCGCGGTCAAAAGCGTCGCATGCTTTTCCTTCGTTGCCCCGACGATGCCGCCTTCATTGCGTCCGCCCACTCCCCCGTGTCCCGGGTCGATTACGATCGTCACGCTTTTATCCGTTTGTTTTGCCTGTGCCGGAATCCCATAAAGTCCGGACACAAGAAAAAGGCTGGCCGCTATCCCGAAAAGGAACGCGGACAGCCATCTTTTTTTCTTTATTTTGCTCATGTTCTTTCCTGTTTGAAAACGCTGATATTTACATCACGTTCAATTCTTCCCCGGTATCTCCGATATCATCCAGGTCTTCATTCTGAGCGCGGAATTCCGCCCTGTTATTCTGGATGACCTCATTCACGCTCGTCAGGTCGCTGATAAGATTGCCGTAATGCGCGTTTGAAACTTCTATCGCATGGGAAATGATATCTTCCACGTTCGCCATCATCTGGTCGGTATACTCCATGATAGATTCCTTTATCGCATTCGCCTCCATCGTGGCATTATCCACGATTTCCTGCGCCTGACGGGTCGCAAGCTGAACGACCTCGTTTGCCTGCGCATATGCCTGCTGCATTATCTCGTGCTCGTTGATGAGCTCCGAGGTGTGCTCTGTCGCCTCATTGATAAGCGCCTGCGCCTTCTCACGGGCATCGTTCAAAATCGCTTCTTTGTTGCTGATTATCTTTTGATAGCGCTTTATCTCCTCAGGAGTCTTCTGACGCAGCTCCCTCAAAAGCTCGTCAATATCCTCCTTATCCACGATTATCTTGGAGTTTGAAAAGGGCTGGGTTTTGCAGTTATCAATATATTCTTCGATCTCGTCGATCAACTGTTCGATTCTGCTGCTCATATTTTCCTCATTTCCGCATACCCCTGGGGACAAGGGAATACTCAGTTTTTAGGGTCTAATCCGAATTTCTCGTAGACCAGCTTTGCGACAAAGGGAGGGACACACTGTGTGATATCTCCGTTAAAGCTTGCTATCTCCTTAACACTGGAGGAGCTTAAATAAGCGTATTCCAGACTGGTCGTCAAAAACATCGTATCCAGCCGGTCCCCGGAAAGCTTCCGGTTTATCTGGGCATTCTGCAGCTCATATTCAAAGTCTGTGATAGCACGCAGCCCGCGGACCGCTACATTCACATTTTTCTTCGCCGCATAATCCACCAGCAGACCGCTGAAAGATTCCACCCTCACATTCGGCAGGTCCTTTGTCGCTTCTTCCAGTATTTTAACACGTTCTTCCACAGAAAACAATGGAGTCTTTACTTTATTGTTCAGCACGCTCACGGTCAATTCGTCAAAAATAGACGCTGCCCTGCGGATAACATCCAGATGTCCATAAGTTACGGGATCAAAGCTTCCCGGATAAATTGCTGCGTTCATATCAATCTTCCTTTGTCAAAAATACATGTTTATTTGTTTTGTAGCATTTTTCCCGCATTACTGAAAATCCGAGCTCTTCTGCAAAAGAAAAATCCTTTTTTAAGTCCGCTTCAATGATGATGAGCGTGTCTTCCGTCACATAAGGCATATGAGACAGTGCCGAAAGCACCGGCTCCTCCAGTCCCGCCTGATACGGAGGATCCATGAAGATAACATCCGCGCACTTTTCATGGATGGAGGAAAGAGCGCTCACTACATCCTGCTTTAACAGCGTCGCCTGCTCCTCAAACTTTGTAAAATGCAGATTATCCGCAATGCACTTTGCCGCCTCTTTTCCGTTTTCCACAAAATACGCCTTCCGCGCCCCCCGGCTGATAGCCTCGATGCCGATGCTGCCGCTGCCGCTGCACAAATCGATAAATACGCCGCAGGGCAAATAAGACTGCAGCATATTAAACAGCGTTTCCTTTATCCGGTCCGTCGTGGGACGCGTATCCTGTCCCGGAACTGTTTTTAAAGGCAGGCTCCGCGCCTTTCCCGCAATGACTCTCATATGTTCCAAATCCTCCTGTCAGTCTGACACAAGCGCAGAGACAGATATATATAATATCTGCCGCATACCGCTTTTTCCTTCGCTTCATCATACTGCATTTAAAGCGGCAGGTCAACCTCTTACTTTTGTTCCCTTTCCATCCCGGTGGGCTGCTTTCAGCTGATTGAGCACGAGCGTACGACTCTTATACGCAATAGAGGTCTCGTCTCCAATCTTTGTATAATAGACCGCTTCTATCTCATCCGTTTCCGAAAGCTTCATGGCACGGACGCCAACTGCATTTTTCTTCTTCTCCGGTATCTCCTCAACCTCAAAGCGCAGGAAAAGCCCCTCTTTCGACTGCAGCGTGACATATTTTTGCTCCTGATAGACTGCAACGTCCGCCACCTCGTCCCCATCCTGAAGCTTAGTGGCTGCAACCGTCCGCTTCATTACGTCAAATTCTCCGCCGTCCACCATCTTTGCCATGCCCTGGCGGGTCACAAACAGCAACCGGTACAGGTTCAGCTCGCTCTGTCCCGCCGCCAGCAAAAGCTGTTCCTTTGTGGAATCAAAATTGCTCACATTATCAAGCGGAACTGATTTATCCCTGAATTTTCCAAAAGGCAGCTCTGACACTTTAACCGTATAAAGCTGTCCGGTATTTGTAAACAGGCATATCCTCCCCGTATTTTTTGTCTTAAATACAAAGCGGTTTTCCGAATACGCCGTTTCGCGATTGCGTTCAAACGTTGTCTCATCCACCGTCCTCGTATAACCAAACCGGTCAATGAGGCAATAGATATCCGCCTCTTCTACCTTTTTCTCCTCAAATACCACTTCCGCGCAGTTGTCTATCACAGTGCGGCGTTTTGTGCCAAATGCCTTTTTCAGTTCATCCAGCTCATTCATGATGACCTGTGCCATCGCGCTCTTACGTTCCAGAATATCCTCATAGCGGTAAATATTTGCCACTGTTTCCTCATGGTCTTTTATCAGCGCTTCAATCTCAAGCCCGATCAGCTTATACAGACGCATATCCAGTATCGCGTTCGCCTGATTTTCCGAAAAACAAAGCTGCGCCGCCATCACTGCCGACTCACGGGATTTAAAATGTATTCCTTCCGTTACACCATCCACCAGACACGCCTTTGCCATCGCGCGGTCGCGGGACCCTCTCAGTATCTCGATGATAAGGTCTATCACATTGCACGCCTTAATAAGGCCTTCCTGAATTTCTCTTTTTGTCTGTTCTTTTGCAAGGAGCGTCTCATATTTGCGGCGGTTTAGCTCAAACTGAAAATCAACGTTCGCTTTGATTATCTGTTTGAGTCCGAGCGTCTCAGGCCTGCCGTCCGCGATGGCGAGCATATTTACGCCGAACGTATCCTCCAATCGGGTCTTTTTGTAAAGCATACTGATAAAATTGTCCACATCAGCGTCTTTTTTCAGTTCTATGACGATACGGATGCCCTCTTTGGAAGACTGATTGGAAATGTCCACAATGTCCGTCGTCTTTTTGGTCTCCGCAAGCGCAGCCACATCGGACAGGAATTTGCCGATGTTTGCGCCTATCATCGGATAAGGAATTTCCGTGATGATCACGTTCGTCTTTCCGTTTTTGCCCTTCTCTGTCTCCACACGCCCGCGTATCTTTATTTTTCCCGTCCCCGTCTCATAGATAGAAAGCAGATCGTCCTTGTTCGTGACGATGCCGCCGGTCGGGAAATCCGGCCCCTGGATGTATCGCATCAGTTCTTTGGTCGTTATCGTCTCGTCCTGCATGTAAGCCTTGACCGCATCCACAACCTCTCCCAGATTGTGCGGCGGAATGCTCGTCGCCATACCGACCGCAATGCCCTCGGAACCATTTACCAGAAGGTTTGGAAATTTGCATGGAAGCACCGACGGCTCTTTTTCCGTCTCGTCAAAGTTCGGAACGAAATCCACCACGTCCTTGTCCAGATTCTCCAAAAAAGCAGACTGGGTGATCTGCTCCAGACGTGCTTCCGTGTAACGCATGGCAGCCGCACCGTCTCCTTCGATATTTCCGAAATTACCGTGACCGTCTATCAGAGGCTGTCCCTTTTTGAAATCCTGAGCCATCACAACAAGCGCATCATAGATAGAGCTATCGCCGTGAGGATGATATTTACCCATCGTGTCTCCGACGATACGGGCGCTCTTTCTATAGGGTCTGTCCGCGCGTATCCCCAGCTCGTACATATCGTAAAGCACACGGCGCTGAACGGGTTTTAAGCCGTCCCGCACATCCGGGAGCGCCCTCGCCACGATTACGCTCATGGCATAATCGATGTAGGATTTCTGCATCAGCTCGGAATATTCTGTTTTTATGATTCTGCTGTTTTCTTCCATCTCAATCCTCACTCCGGTAATCTCTTATCAAATATCCAGCTCCGCTTCCGTCGCATTGCGGTAAATAAACGCCTTACGAGGCGGAACCTCCGTTCCCATCAGCATCTCCGTTACCTCGGATGCCATCCGGGCGTCTTCTATTTCTACGAGTTTCAGCATGCGCGTCTCCGGGTCAAGGGTCGTCTCCCAAAGCTGCTGCGCATCCATCTCGCCCAAACCTTTATAGCGCTGCAGATGGAACGGTCCCTTATGCCGCTTCCGGTAACGCTCCAGCGCCTTGTCATCATAAAGATATTCCTCTTTCCCCTTGGATGGCATCGCTTTATACAACGGCGGCATCGCGATATAGACATGCCCTTCAAAAATGAGTTCCGGCATAAAGCGATAAAACAGCGTTAAAAGCAGCGTTGAAATATGTGCTCCGTCCACGTCCGCATCCGCCATGATGATTATCTTGTCATAGCGCAGCTTTGAAATATCAAAATCATTGCCGTAGCCTTCCGAAAAGCCACAGCCAAAGGCATTTATCATCGTCTTTATCTCTGCATTTGCCAGAACCTTATCAATACTCGCCTTTTCCACATTCAGGATTTTTCCCCGGATAGGCAGTATCGCCTGATACATCCGGTTACGCGCCATTTTTGCAGAGCCGCCTGCAGAATCTCCCTCTACAATAAAAATCTCGCATTTGGAGGCATCCCGTGATTCGCAATTTGCCAGCTTTCCGTTTGAATCAAAGGAAAATTTCTGCTTTGTCAGCATATTCGTCTTGGCGCGCTCTTCCGTTTTACGTATCTTCGCCGCCTTTTCCGCACAGCCTATCACATTTTTCAGTGTCTCCAGGTTACGGTCGAAAAAGCGTGTCAGCTCCTCGCCGGCGACCTTTGCCACAACCTTGGCAGCATCCTGATTGTCCAGCTTCGTCTTTGTCTGCCCCTCGAATCTCGGATCGGGGTGCTTGATGGAAATGACTGCTGTCATGCCGTTTCGCACGTCCGGCCCTGTAAAATTAGAATCCTTTTCTTTTAAGATATTAAGCTCACGGGCATAATTATTGATGATGGTCGTGAACTGCGTCTTAAATCCTGTCAGATGCGTGCCGCCCTCCGCATTATAAATATTATTGCAAAATCCCAACACATTTTCATGAAATTCATTACAGTACTGAAAAGCGCCCTCTACGGAAATACCGTCGCTTTCGCCCTGAAATGTGATGATATCCGTCACCGCTTCACAGGATTTATTCATATCCTGGATAAATCCCGCTATGCCTTCCGGTTCATGGTATTCAATCACATCCGGCTCTGCCTGTCTTCTGTCTTCAAACCGTATCGTCAGCGCCGGATTCAAATAGGCCGTCTCATGCAGACGGCTCTTCACATCGTCCTCTTTAAAACGCGTCCGGTCAAATATCGTATCGTCCGGCAGGAATGATATTGTTGTTCCTGTCTCCTTCGTCCGTCCAATGACCGGAAGGAGACCGTTGACCAGCTCAGTCGTCGGATTGCCCTGCTCGTAAGTATCTTCGTAGATATTCTTTCCATCTTTGACTCTTACAGTCAATCGTCTGGAGAGCGCATTTACAACGGAAGAACCTACGCCGTGCAGTCCGCCACTGGTCTTATACGCATTGTTGTCAAACTTACCTCCGGCATGGAGTGTCGTAAACACCAGACGTTCCGCGCTTATCCCCTTTTCATGCATCCCGACAGGAATCCCTCGCCCGTTATCAGACACCGTTGCAGAGCCGTCTGCTTCCAGTATCACTGTGATGCGTGTGCAGTACCCGGCCAGATGCTCGTCCACCGCATTGTCTACGATTTCATATATCAAATGGTTCAGTCCTTTTGTGGACACGCTTCCGATATACATACCGGGACGCTTCCGTACCGCTTCCAGCCCTTCCAGCACGGTAATGCTGGAGGCATCATATGTCGTATTCTGTGCCATTATTTCATTCCTTTCTATTTACCAGACAAATACTGCGATTTATCAGTATAACACATACGTTCGATTTTGCAAAGCACAAAATCCGTTTAGAGCCCTGCTGCGATGCGGATGATGCCCAGAAGGAGCAGATGCACAGGGTAAAACAAATAGAAAAACCACTTGGAAAACCGTTGTCCTCTCTGTGCCCTCCTTCCATTATAAAAGCAAACGATACATACACCTGCCGCCGCCACGCCCGACATACAGCCGAGGGCATATAAAAGCCTTTGCAGCCCGGAATACCATTCCGGACTTCCTGCCAGACCAAATGCCCCAAATAACGCCGCCGCCCAGAAAAACGCTTTCTTTTGCTTTTCTCTGTCCTGTCCCGCTTTGTAAAACAACATCGTATAAACTGGCGCAAGTATCGCCCAATCCGAGACCGTACTCGCAAGGATGAGCAGCGCAACGAGCAGCCCCCTCGTAAAGCCCTTCGGCTCCTTTTCCAGCACTTCCAAGAGCAAGAAGCACAAAAACAGGGTGAATATCATATTCATCGCCACAAAATAAACCTCCGCCCCATGTGAAAAGGCGAGACAGAAGGGAAGCTCCGAAAGCACCGCAAAAACAAAAAGCCGCCTTCCGTACAGCTTTCTGGAATGCGTCAGCCGATATCCTTCCACTAAAAAATAGCACATCACCGGCGCTGTAAAATATCCGATATCCAAAAACAGCTCATATAAAAACGTTCCAGGCGTCAAAAATATCGTGCCGATATGATTGACCAGCATCGCTGCCATCGCAATGTATTTGATCGTATCCCGATCCAGCGACGGACGACGGCTTAAACGTCCTTCCGAAATTTCCATTTTGTCATTTACTTCCCTTCTTCTGTCTCTTAAATCGTCCGGTAATCGATTTCCTTCTGAAAAAGTCCCATTTTCTCCTCAGGAAGGACCACCTCGCCTGAGAGTACCCGATCCGCCAGTTCACCTGCCTGAAGCAGTACATCTGAATCCTGATAAATGTCACCCAGAGAAAAATCCAAATCTCCACTCTGTCGTATCCCGAAAATGTCCCCCGGTCCGCGCAGCTTTAAATCCTCACCTGCGATAAAAAAGCCGTCGTTTGAATGATTCAGGACATCCAGACGCTTATTTTTCCCGCCGCTGTCATCTCCTGTCATAAAAATGCAAAAACTCTGGGCATCCCCGCGCCCTACGCGCCCGCGAAGCTGATGAAGCTGCGCAAGCCCGAAACGTTCAGCATTTTCCACCATCATCACCGTGGCATTCGGTACGTTGATCCCCACCTCTATCACAGTTGTAGAAACGAGCACATCAATATCGCGTGCCGCAAAAGCCTCCATGATGCGTTGCTTTTCCGCCGCCTTCATCTTTCCATGCAGTCCTGCCACCCGTATCGTTTCAGGAAGCGCCGCCTTTAATTTTTCCGTATAATCCGTCACATTTTCCAGGCCGTCTGCCGCCCCCTCGCTTTCCTCAACCATCGGACATATTACATATGCCTGATGTCCTGCTTCCACCTGCGCCTCGATAAAGGCATATGCTTTTTTTCGGAAATTCGGACCAACCACACAGTTTTTGATAGGAAGACGATTTGACGGCATCTCATCGAGCACGGAAACATCCAAATCTCCATATAAAACAATTGCAAGCGTCCTTGGTATCGGCGTTGCGCTCATGACAAGCACATGGACGCTGTCCCCCTTTTTTGCAAGAGTTTCTCTCTGACGCACGCCGAATCGATGCTGCTCATCTGTCACTACAAGAGCCAGATCCCTGTATTCCACCTTCTCCTGAATGAGTGCATGGGTACCGATGATTATGTCCGCTTCCCCCGACAGGATTTTTGCATAAGTTTCCCTCTTTTGCTTCGCGGTCATCGAACCGACCAGAAGAACCGGTTTTGTACACAACCCGTATTCTTTCGTCATCTTACAGAACGATTCATAATGCTGGGTTGCCAGCACCTCCGTAGGCGCCATCAGACAGCCCTGTCGCCCGTTCGCACTGCACGTCAAAAGCGCGAGAAAGGCAAGTATCGTCTTCCCGCTTCCCACGTCTCCCTGCACAAGCCGGTTCATTGCGATGTGTCTGCCAAGATCTGCTTCTATCTGCCTCCACACCTTTTGCTGCGCCCCGGTCAGCTCGTACGGAAGCGCTCCTATCAGCCGCTCCGTCTCTTCCGCCGGACTGAGCGGGCGTTCCACCACCAGCCGGTCGTTTATCGCCTTCCGCCTCTTTATCTGCACGAGAAATGCCAGAAATTCATCGAATACCAGCCTTCTGCGCGCCTCACATACTTCTTTTTCATCTTTCGGAAAATGAATCTTCTCAAGCGCCTCCGAAAGTCCGATCAGATGATACCTCTCCCGCAGTTCCTCCGTCAGATAATCTGCTTTCACAGTCTTATCCAGCGCCTGACGGACGCATTTTAAAATCATGTGATTGGTGATGCCTGCCGTCAGCGCATATTTGGGCTGCCACGTACCCGCCAGGACGGCATATTCATCCTCTTTAAAAATTTTGGGCTGTTCCATCAAAAGCATATTCTGCGGGCCGTTTTTTACCATCCCGCGAAAAATATGCCACGTCCCCGCTGGCAGGGCATTTTTAATATACGGCATCCGGAACCAGGTCATCCGGAGCCTTCCCGATGCATCTCCGACCTGCACATGCGTGATAACCATTCCTTTTGCCCGTACCATAGACGGCGTCCCTATCACGCAGGCACGCACAGCCATGACCTTCCCCGCTGCCAGCTCCCCTGCCGTCACGGCAGGCTCGAAGTGATCGTAGCCTCTCGGAAACCACGCAATCAGCTCATCCAGCGTTTCAATATGAAGTTTTGAAAAAAGCGCAGTGGTTTTTGCCCCTACGCCTTTTAACATTGAAATTGAATTATTGGCTTCCATATCCTTACTCAACGGAAACGATATAATAGTAGATAGGCTGACCGCCATACTGAAGCTCTACATCGCAGGAAGGATACTTCTCAGCGATACGCTCCCTCAATGCCTCCGCATCTTCCTCAGAAGTCTCCTGGCCATAATAAATACTGATAAGCTCAAGGTCCTCATCCATCATGCGGTCTATCATATTTGCAGTCACGTTCTCTATCGCCTGTCCTACAGCCAGAATACCGTTGTCGCCGATGCCCATATAATCGCCCTGACGTATCTCGTAATCATCAATGACTGTATCGCGCACCGCATAAGTAACCTCGCCGGTCTTTACATTCCCGATAGCTTCAGTCATAGCAGCCTCGTTCTCTTCCGGGCTTAAGTCCGGAACATAGTTTATCACCGCCGTTATCCCCTGTGCTATCGTCTTGGTCGGGATGACAACAACCTTCTTGTCTTCAGTCATATATTTTGCCTGATTTGCCGCCAGAATGATATTTTTGTTGTTCGGGAGTACATATATTGTCTCCGCATTCACCTGCTCAATGGCGTTTAATACGTCCTCCGTACTGGGATTCATCGTCTGACCGCCTTCAATGATATGATCAACGCCTAAATCCTGCAGTATCGCATTGATGCCTTCGCCCACGGAAACCGCAATAAATCCCACTTCCTTCTTTTCTGCCGGAGCTGCCTGTACCGGAGCTGCTGCAGAGGTCTGACCCTGCTCTTCTTTCTGCGCCATCTTCACTACCTTTTCATGGTGCTCAAGACGCATATTGTCTATCTTCATATTAGAAAGCGCGCCATATTTCAGTGCCTTCTGAATAGCCAGACCCGGATCATTGGTATGTACATGAACCTTTACCACGTCATCGTCTGCAACTACTACGATAGAGTCACCGATAGATTCCAGATATGCCTTAAAATCCATCTCCTGTTTGATATTAAAGGTTTTGGAGAGCATGATAATAAACTCTGTGCAGTAACCGAACTTAATGTCCGCTTCTTCCACAGATGCGTCTGCAGCACCCGAAAAAGGAGCTCCAGCCGTCGTCTGAGGCGCAGAGACCGTCCAGTCTATCTCTTTGCCCAAAAACGCCTCATATGCGCCCTTTAATACCTGCATCAGACCCTGACCGCCGGAATCCACAACGCCCGCCTGCTTTAATACAGGAAGCATCTCGGGAGTCTGGCTCAGCACATAGTCAGCCCTCTCTATAATATCCCCGATATATTTTTCAAGGTCGGTCTCTCCTGCGTCTGCCAGCTCACGTGCTTTTAAAGCCGCACCTTTGGCAACGGTCAGAATAGTTCCCTCCTTCGGTTTCATAACAGCCTTGTATGCAGTCTCTACCGCCTTCTCGCAGGCTTCTGCCAGAAGCGGAATATCAATCGTCTCATGGTCGCGTATCGCCTTTGTAAAGCCGCGGAACAGCTGAGAAAGGATAACGCCGGAATTTCCTCTCGCGCCTCTTAAAGAACCGGAAGAGATAGCCTTCGCCAATGCCGCCATGTCCAGATCATTGTTCGCATTCATCACTGCCACATCTTTGGCTGCGGACATGATGGTCAGCGTCATATTCGTGCCCGTATCCCCGTCGGGAACAGGGAACACGTTCAATTCATTGATCCACTCCTTTTTACTCTCAAGATTCTTAGCTCCTGCTAAGAACATCTTTGCAAGCATCTTAGCGTCGATCGTATTTACAGCCACGTTTCTCTTCCTCCTTAATCAATCACTCGTACACCTTCGACGAAGATGTTGATCTTCTCTATTTCTATTCCGGTAAATTCCTCTACCTTATACTTCACATTGCTGATCAGATTATCAGCCACAGCCAGGATGCTCACGCCGTACGCCACGATCACGTGGAAATCCAGCGTCAGTTTATTGTTATTGATCGTGACCGCAATGCCTTTCGTGATGCTATCACTCTTTAACAGCTTCACAAGGCCGCCTTTTACCGTAACGCCCATGCCGACGATACCAAAACACTCCATCGCCACCGTTCCCGCATATTGGCCGATCACTTCATTATCAATCGTAATGCTGCCCATATGGGTCGTCATAGAAGAACCCTTCATGTGATAACCTCCTTTTTCCATGAAAATCTATGCCTATTATAACCGCTTTTTTCAGAAAAGGGAATACGATTTTCAACTTTTTAAAAATTTGATGATATTTTACTTGCCAAATCCGTCAAATTCTGCTATCATACTGATGTTGTCAGTCAAACGACGAATATAGTTTGAGGAGGTGCAATCATGGCAAAATGCGATATTTGTGGCAAAGGCGCTCATTTCGGTAACAACGTAAGCCATTCCCATAGAAGATCCAACCGTATCTGGAATTCCAACGTCAGAAGCGTTAAATGCAAAGTGAACGGTGGTGCACGGAGAATGCACGTTTGCACAAACTGCCTGAAATCCGGCAGGGTTGAAAGAGCTTAATCAGAACAAGAATGTAACGGCTGCTTCTATTTTGAAGCAGCCGTTCTTTGCGTTTCCGGTTTTCGCTATTCCCGGCTTTTTTCATTTCAGTCATCGCTGCAGGTCAGGAGCAGATAACTGACTCCCAGTAACACGAGGGAAAAAAGAGTCCCCATTACCCGGTAACGAAAGCCAAGCATGAGCAGCATCCCTATCGCCATCCAGAACATCGCAAATGCTATGATCCGATTCATGATATCTATGACGCCCTCCTCTGCCTTTCCTGCAATATATTTCTATCATATGCAAAAACGGCAGGAAAAGACCTTTCCTGGCCTTCTCCTGCCGTTTTTGCATATGATAGAAAATTTCACTCCTATCGCAGAATAAAAGACGATTATACGCTGTCAGGCTTCTTTATCTCCATTCTCCGGAAACGCTGCATCTACCGCCTCTTCATCACTCATCATTTCCTGCTTCGGAGCCGTAAAACGATCTACAATGTCCGGTATCATATCCAACACTTTGTTTACGCTGTCCTGATTTTTGATATTTACAAGACGAGTCTGCCCGTTCTTTATAAGCAGCACTGCGCTGGGGGACATTTTTCCGCTCATACCGCCTGCGCCCCCGCTCTTTCCGCCGTTTTTTGCACCGGCGCTCCCATTTGAAGCGCAGCTCGCACCCGCGCCGATTCCAAAAGAAACGTCCACCAGAGGGATGATTATCGTATCGTCTACCTTCGTTGCCTCTCCCACCACGGTCTTTGTTGTAAATACAGTCTCCGCCCCTTTAATGAGCGCCTCCATTACAGAAGTAATATTATTGTCTTTGTTTTCTGCCATTGTTCTCCTCCTTATCTGCTGTCCTGCCGCGCAGTATTCCGATAAAATGACGCACATCCCGGTCAAACATCAGACGCAGCACATAAAACCCAAGAACTCCTGCCCTGATGTGTCCCCTAAGATGAAATTCTCCTTCAAAGTGCTCTTCTTCAAAATCCGGTACGATGTGTATCTTATCTCCCAACCACGGATACAGCATTCCCTGAACCGCCAGTATCTGCCCCGTAGAAGCGGGATCACCCGTACCTATCACTGCATAAACATCCGTGCGCCGCGGAAGCACATGACGCATTGTTTTGGAAAGCTGCGCTGATGCCAGCCGAAATGCTCTCTGCGTTTCTTCCCTGTCCCAGATTGATTTATAATAAGAAAGCCTCTCATATAGCCCTCTTAGAGTACTACGGATATCCCGCAGACTATCCTGAAGCTTTTGAACCAGCCTCTTCAGCCGGTCTGTCATATTGCCGGCCGAAAACTCTTTCTGCTTTGTTCTTCCTTCCGTTCCGAACGTTTCCCGATCTGCTTCTTCAAAAGCGTCCGCTTTTTCTTTACTGTCCCCTGCGGGTTCCAGAGGAGTTACAGGCTCTGTAAATTTTACAGCTTCTGCCGATTTTGCAGTTTCCCCATTTTCCGGCCTTTTCCCGGTCATTCCCGCCCGCGTATCCTCTTGCCCTTCGCTGCCGCTATATCCCTGCGGACAGGACTGCTTTTTTATTCGTGCCGCCCTCGGATATATCTGAATGCCGCATATAAAAGCCTTTACATTCAGCTCTTTTTCAAATATGATACGGGCGCTCAGCAAATGAAGAAACCATGTAACACGCGCCGATGCCGTCAGCTCTTCATGAAAACTGCCATCCGCCCGATAGCGGACCGGCACGAACAGCACCGCCAAAACAACCGCCAGAAGAAGTCCGAGAATAACTAAAAGCGCAATGCCGACTATTCTAAGAATGATCAGAATGACCGTCATCCGCCTCCTCCTTTCCCGCTGCGAAACGTCTCAGTCAGATACGCCTTTACATTTCCTTCAAATCCGGCTGCCAGCGCATCCTGCACCATTTTTTCCACCAGCCCGTAAGCCTCTCCCATATCTCCCGCGATTCCTGCGACCGCAAGGCTTTTTTTGTCGAAGCTCTTTTGCTTTAACATTGCGCAGTGGAAAATATCAAGCTGGTCCGATGTATGCGAAATGCTTATCACATATATGCCAAACTGTCCCGCTCCCGTCAAAAGCTTCCACTTCACTTTATTTACATTTTTAACAGATGACCCAACGTATAAGTTTCGATAAAATTTCATGTACCGCCATTGCCCCTGTTCCTAGAATACCCCTTTTTCCAACGCCGTAAACAGCTGACGAGGCTTTCCTTTGTCCGTCGAAATGCCGTAATAAAACGCTGACCGGTCAGTATAGACCGGTCAAAAGCTTCGTTTTACCGGCAGGCACATCCTGCTCAGTAGTATTTGCGGCTGCCCCAGAGATTGCTTTTCTTTAATTCCAGGTATTCATGATAGGCCTTTTCCAGTATCTGCTTCTCATTGGAAAACTTCAGCAAATGGTATGCCTCATGATATTTATAAAATCCGGAATCAACAAAATACTCTTCCCTCTGCGGCTTGCTGTAATAACTATCCGCCATCATCAAATACCAGTGGACTTCCTTTTCCACCACATCCTCGGGTACGTTGAACGTATACTCGCTCTTTCCCACATATTTGATGATGGAAGCTCTGGAGCCGCTTTCCTCCAGAACCTCCCGGAGCGCGGTATGCTTAAAATCCTCGCCCTCTTCCACGGTTCCTTTAGGCAGCACCCATCCCTCGTACTTGTTCTTATAGTTCTTGTACAGCAGAAGGATCTTACCCCTAAAAATTACTACACCGCCGCAGCTCGTTGCTTCAATCACTGCAATTCCTCCTGTCCGGCGATATCTGATTCTGGAAATCAGTATACCTTAAATCACTGTGCAGGGCAAGTCCTATCTAAAAAATTTATTCTACCAAATCCTCACTTTTGTCCCTTGCCTGCAAAGGTCATTCACTCGTCAAACCATGCGTCGAACACCCTTCGAGCCAGCGGCACAGCATAATCACTCCCGGAGCCTGCGCGCTCCACAATCACGGTCACAGCAATCTCCGGATCCTCTACCGGAGCAAATCCGGTAAACCATGCATGGGATTCTTCTTTATTCGTGGAAAACTCCGCGCTTCCGGTCTTTCCGGCAGCCGTATATGACCTGTCCTTCAGCTTTCGTCCGGTTCCCTCCTGCACAACATCTTCCATGAGCATGCTCATCGCCTCCGCTTCCGTTTTAGACATCAGGCGTTTGTAAACTGACGGACTGTTTTTTTCCAGTACTTTACCGTTCGCATTCTGAACCTTGTCCACAAAAACCGGATTCATCAGCTCACCGCCATTTGCAATAGCCGCTGTGATCATATTCAGCTGCATCGGCGTGATCTGAGTCTTCCCCTGTCCGATGGAAGTCTGTATCACTTCGTCGTCCGTACTGTTTCCGTCCAGCGCCACACTCGTCCGCTTATATGCCAGAGGTATGGGAAGCTTCTGATTAAACAACAGACCGTCTATCGTCTCCCCGAACTTCTGCCGGTCCAGACTCATCCCGATATTTGCAAACGATGCATTGCACGATTTTGCAAATGACGTTGTCATATCCACCTGACCGTGAACGCTCCCGTGATAACAGCTTATCCTGCTCTGCCCGTGACTGTATGCTCCCGTACAGTTGAAAGAATAATCTTCCCATGTATCCGGAAACTGCCGGATATAAGCCAGCGCCGTCACAATCTTAAAAGTCGATCCCGGCGGATAGAGCCCCTGCGTTGCCCTGTTCAACAGTGCAGCCTTGTCCGTATCCTCATTTAACCGTGTCCATTCCTCTGCGATACTGTTCGGATCATAGTCAGGCTTGCTCACCATCGCAAGCACACGTCCCGTCTTCACCTCCGTAACAACTACCGCACCCCGATAAAGTCCAAGCGCCGCGTCTGCTGCCTCCTGCAACGGGACATCCAGCGTCGTAAATACATCGTTACCCGGATTTTTTCTTCCGGAAAGCTCATTGTCCAGCTTCTCTTTCTCTGAAATATCAGAATTGATGAGACGGTAGTTTTCCATTTCTTCTATTCCGGTCTTCCCCTTTCCGGTATAACCGACCACATGGGCAAACATCTTTCCGTAAGGATATGTCCTTATCCCGTTCCCGTTCTCATCTGTTTCCGTCTTTGCCAGCACTTCCCCCGAACCGGCATATATCGTGCCCCTCGTGTTTTCCTGCGCCAGAACCTTCTGTCTGGAATTGTAGCTATTGTTAAAAAGTGTCTCCTGATTGGACATAACATAATCCATAAGATAGACCGTCATCCCTGCAAGAAGGCAGACCATCAGCGCTGCACAGCCATACAGCTCCCGATTCAAACAGAACCTACTCTTCTTTTTTGAGCTGCTTTTTTCTTTTCTGCTTTTCAATCTTAAGCTCCTCCTCATAGCGCATCTGCCAGATTCCCTCCAGCACTGCAAATATCAGGATCATAGACATTACGCTGCTGCCGCCGTAGCTGATAAAAGGCAGCGTCACGCCCGTCAGCGGAATAAACTTCGTCCCGCCGCCCACCGTCAGAAACGTCTGAAATATGTACATCATCCCAAATCCCACTGCAAGATTCCGGTAAAATCCATCTGCAAGACCTGCTGCAAGTCGCATCACAGACAAAAACAACAACACTGCTGTCAGCAGGATGCCAATACCAAACAAAAGCCCCATCTCCTCTGCCAGCGCGGCAAAAATAAAATCTGTCTCCACATACGGGATATCCCGGGGCGTCCCCTTTCCTATCCCCTGCCCAAACAGGCCTCCTCTCCCTATCGCAAACAGTGATTGGGTTATCTGATATCCCTGACTGTCTATTACACTCCACGGGTCTTTCCACGCCTGCACCCGCACCTGTACATGGGAAAACATCTTCCACGCCGCAAAGGATGCCCCGGCACCCGCAAGCGCTCCTCCCGCCAGATACAACGGCTGATGTGCGGCGATTGTTATCATGAATACATATACGGCAAACAGAATAAGCGCGCTCCCCAGATCTTTTGACAAAACAAGCGCAAGCACCTGAACACCGGCTCCGGCGCCCGCCAAAAGCACTCTTTTAAAATCCGTGCCATCTGCCAGGACTGACGCGATAAAAAACACATACAAAATCTTTACAAATTCCGATGGTTGAAAGGTAATTCCGCCAATCGTCCACGACAGCTTTGAGCCGTGCGTTACCTGCCCCAATATCAAAACCGTTACCAGCGCTGCTGTTCCTGCAACGCAACACATCCATCCGAGATTCCTTAATACCGTGCGGAATCTTTTTACCAGCCAGGGCACTGCCAACAGAAGCAAATAAGAGACCATCGCGATAACAAGTTGCTTTGACGCCTTTTTGATATCCAGACGCACGAGCACTATCATCCCCGCGCTCAGCATCATGCTCATATCATTCAATACGCACCTGTTAATGCCCGGATATATGAAATATGCCAAAAGCGGCAAAGCCAGCGTAAGTATCTGCAAAAATAGATAAAATATCAGATACTCCATGCGTTGTGTACGGATCACAATAGTCAGATACGCACAAAACTGCATCAAAAACAAAAATACGCTCTGCCAGACCGCTGCCCGCTTTTCCTGACCCGCCTTTTTTTTCCCAAGCGCATAGATACCGCATACCAAAAACAGAAACTGAAACAGCACGATCGCATATTTAGAATAAATAACAATTGAATATGCCAAATTTACTGCACTCCTTTTTTATAATGCCCCGTCGTATAGGTATCCGGCGCGTTTCCGCCTTCTCCGGCAAAAAATCGCGCAAGATACGCCGTCTGTTTGCCTCCCTCATCGGTAAAATCCAGCCGTATCGCCCGAAGCCCCCGTCCCCTGATCTGATCCATATACTGATGCAGGGACAGCGGTACGGAATTGTATATTATATTCATACAATGCCGGCAGTTGACCCACACCGGGAATTCCGCATGGTAACGGTCCTTTAAGCGTTCCGCAAAACCGGCGGACATAATACCTTCCGCAAGCTGTTCCTGAGTATGATCCACATGACAGCTCCCTGCATTTCTTTTTACACATCCGGCACTGACCATCATGGGAGTCCTGCCGTAAACGACCATCTCCTGCTTATACGCGGGCAGGGCGCAAAGCTCCTGCCTGTTCAGCTCCAGAGAAGCCGTATAGGTATCCGGAGCAAAGCAGTCCTCCCACAGTGACAATGTCTCTCTGTTAAATACATAAACATTATGCTGCAGTGATAGCTTTTTCTCAGGGAATATCTCCTTTGCCCAGCACATCCCCGTCAGACTTCCCGCCAAAAAACCATCTATAAGTCCGCCATATGCGCGAGTCTTTTCCGCCAGTGCCTTAAGATATGACTCACTGTAGGAACGCAGCAGCGGCGGGAGCTGCAGACACAGCTCAAAACTTTCATCAGCTGCCTTTCGCTCCCCTGCCTTTTTCATCAGTGCTTCCGACTCTTTGGAAAAAAGCAGGTCCGCATTTACATACAGTCGGCGCACACAGAATTCATCCAAAAGCGCCAGTGCCTGCTCCGCTAAAAGCGCCGATGCATGCAAAAGCGTATCTGTATTCCGTCCGCATTCCTGTGCATCCCCGTTCCCCGCTTCCAGAGAAGATACATCTGCCGGATGCTCCGAAAACGACCGTCGTCCCTTCTCAGACAGCTTTTCCCACAACTTATCAAGTGCGTCACGGCGGAGCTCATTTAAGGATGACACAGGAAGAAATACGTTATCTCCCATCTTGATATGGATATCGTCCACAGAAAAAGCTGATCCACCTGTCTTTTTAATCTGCTTTATTACATCCGCTTCCGTCAGCGGGCGCTTCTGCGCCGTCATCACCTCCGCACCGCAGGCTTCCACTTCCATACCTTTGAAGGATGTCTTCAGATGAGCAGGCTTTCCTTCTTCCAGAACAACACTCATATTGACCGGCATAGTCATATCTTTTTCCAGAAATTCGTGGCGAATACGCTCCAAAAGTTCTTCCGGGCAGCCTGAATATCCGGGCTTTTCAAACGTTACCATTTCCCGCCCGTTATGCCGCTTATAATAGCCTCCTCCTGTTTCCGAACGCACATACAGCTTCGATAAAAGCTCCATATCTTCCGGGGAGATATTCCAGTCCCTTATCCCATTCAGATACATGTCCATATATTTACGATATACTGCCGTCACTCCCGCTACATATTCCGGACGTTTCATCCTCCCCTCTATCTTAAACGAATCTATCCGTGCATCCATCAGATCCTGTAAAAACGGCAGGACGCACAAATCCTTTAAGCTCAGAGGATATGCCGGCTGCTTCATACGCTTTGACGCATCCTGATATCTTCCGCCCTTTTCCTCCAATATCGTATAGGGCTGCCGGCAGGGCTGGGCACACCGCCCTCTGTTGCCGCTCCTGCCTCCCAGATAACTGGAGAAAAGGCATTGACCCGAATAACAGTAGCAGAGTGCTCCATGAATGAATACCTCCAGCGCCATCCCTGTCTGTTCCTTCAAAATGCGTATCTCTTCCAGGCTCAGCTCACGTGCAGGCACAACGCGGCAGACGCCCAGCGACTTTAAGAACAAGGCGCCCCTGCTCTCTGTCACCGTCATCTGCGTGCTCGCATGCAGCTCCATTTCCGGAAAATTCCTCCGAACCGTATCCAAAACGCCCATATCCTGAACAATGACACCGTCCAGACCCGCCTCATAAAACGGCACCATCCAGTCTGTCAATCTCTCCAATTCAGTCTGTTTTGTCAGTGTATTGACTGTCAGATATATCTTTTTGTCCCATGCATGGGCAAACCGCAGCGCTTCTATCAGCTCATCATCCGAAAAATTCCCTGCATATGCCCGCGCACCGAACTGCTGACCTCCAAGATACACCGCATCCGCTCCTGCGGCTACTGCAGCCTTTAAACATTCCATATTTCCGGCAGGCGCCAGAAGTTCTCCCCTGTAATCCATTCGTTCCTTCCTTCTATTGATTGAAAACGGGCTGTCATCCCTGACAGCCCTCCCTGCTTGTTTCCTTCTGATAATCTGATACACCCCTTTACTGATGCTCTTTCAGCCCCTGAATTTCCGTCTCAAGACGCACTATCTGCCGGGAGCTTTCCTGCAGCTCCTGCTGCGCGTTCTTTAAGTTCTTCTCCGTATTCTCCAGCTTTATCTGGGCTGCTATCAGCTCATGCTTCAGATCGTACAGCTCTTTTTCCCGTGATGCCGCATCCTCATCCATCCGGTCTATCTGCTTTTTTGCCTTAAAATAATCATCTGCGATGTTCAATTCCAGCAGGACGTGCTGCGTGTCTACAGGCTGACGCCGAAAGCTCTCCACCCTGCCGTACTCTGCCAGCTTGTTATTGATATAAGAAGCAACCTTCTGCAGATATTCCTCGCTCTCGTAGCCGCTTAATGTCAGCACCTTGCCGCCGATAATCACTTCCGTATCCGTCTTGACCGCCATGCTCACTCATCCTTTCGCTGCGCGCAAAAACCGCGCTTTTATCCTTTTATTATAATGGCAGAACGGTCAAATTTCAAGTCCCAGATGCCTGTATGCCGCCTCTGTCGCTATCCTGCCTCTGGGCGTCCGGTCTATCAGACCGTTCATCAAAAGATACGGCTCATACACATCCTCTATCGTCCCGGCATCTTCCCCTATCGACGCCGCCAGCGTATCAAGTCCTACCGGCCCTCCTTTAAACTTCTCTATCATCGTCATCAAAAGATTCCTGTCCACCCGGTCTAATCCCAGCGTATCCACATCCATCAGATCCAACGCGGTCCGCGCCACCTGACGGGTGATAACACCGTCATATTTGACCTGTGCAAAATCCCGTACCCGCTTTAAGATGCGGTTTGCAAGACGCGGCGTCCCCCTGCTCCTTCTGGCCAGTTCCCTGGCGCCCTCCTCATCTATCTTTACATTTAAGATCCGGGCGGAATGCTGAACGATAAGCTTTAATTCATCCACTGTATAAAATTCCAGATGATGTATCATACCGAAGCGGTCCCTGAGCGGTGCAGTCAAAAGCCCTGCCCGCGTCGTTGCCCCGACCAGCGTAAAGTGCGGCAGATCCAGACGGATAGACCGGGCGGAACTGCCCTTTCCAATCATAATATCTATCGCATAATCCTCCATTGCCGGATACAGCACTTCCTCAACCTGCCGGTTCAGACGATGTATCTCATCCACAAACAAAAGGTCGCCTTCCTGAAGATTATTCAAAATAGCCGCCATCTCGCCCGGCTTCTCGATAGCCGGCCCGCTCGTTACCTTCATATTGACGCCCATCTCATTTGCGATAATGCCTGCGAGCGTCGTCTTTCCCAACCCGGGCGGTCCATAAAATAATACATGATCCAGCGCATCCTGCCTCTGCTTCGCAGCCTCAATATAAATCTTCAGTGTTGATTTGGCCTTTTCCTGACCGATATAATCTTCCAGATACTGCGGGCGCAGGCTCCCTTCTATCCTTCTATCCTCTTCTGTTAGATTGGTTTCAATCACTCTGGCCATTTTTCCCTCTCTGCGCCGCTTACGCAGCGTTTTCTTTTTCTGTTTATCAATACCGGCTGTCCGGCGCCGGGAAACATATCTTTCTACCATCAGTGTACAGGCGGATATACGCCCTGACGGTAAATATTTTTAAAACATTTTTTTCAAAGCGGCTTTTAGGAGCTCTTCCACATCCATATCATCCTGCTCCACTGCCTTGACTGCCCGGAGCGCGTCCGATGAAGAATATCCCAGCGCGGTCAGCGCCTCTACCGCTTCCGCTTTCGCCTGACTGATACCGCCTGATGCGGGCATTTCTGCAAGTCCCATTCCGGAATCCTTCATAAGAGCCGTATCCTCCAGCGAAACCCTGTCCTTCAGTTCCAAAATGATACGCTGAGCTGTCTTTGCGCCAATCCCCGGCGCTTTGGATATTGCCTTCGCATCCTGTGAAATGACCGCCATCCTCAGCTCGTCCGCACTCAGGACCGAAAGGACGGATAAGCCTGCCTTCGGTCCGACACCGCTGACTGTTATCAGCTGTTTATACATCTCCAGGTCATCTTTTGTCAAAAAGCCATACAGCGCAACCGCATCCTCCCTGACACTCATATAGGTATATATCCTGACTTCTTCTCCTACAGGCGGAAGAAGCGCCGTCACACTTGCCGGAATACGCACGTTATAACCGATATGCGCCACCTCTATCACAAGATTATCTTCCGAAACATCAGCCACCCGGCCGTTTAAATATGCTATCATAGCATCCCTCCCTTTTTCTATCTGTTTACCGCCTTTGCGCATACGCCGATAAAAATGCCCGTCACACAGCCCGATATAAGAAGCCAGGGTACATACCAGCCTGCCCAGGCTGTCCCGAGTAACGCTACCGCCACCAAAAGCTGTCCCATATTATGGAACACACCGCCCAACACACTGACACCGACTATCGAAAAGATTCCGAGTTTTTTCCCCGCCAGCATCATTATAAATGAAAGCACCGCTCCCGCAAGACTATATATCATCGTAAAAAAACTGCCAAACAACAATGACGACAGTAATATCCTCACAAGATTAAGGAACGCAGCCTCTTTCCAGCCATAGCGATATAGACAGAGCACCACCGCAAGATTGGCAAGCCCCAGCTTGATGCCCGGTATACCCGGAGCCAGCACAAACAGCGATTCCACATACGACAGCAAAAGAGCCGCCGCGGTCAGAACACCCAAAAAAGCCGTCTTTTTTGTCCGTTCCCGCATAAATCCTCCCTACCTCACTACTGCATCCAGTCCGTCTTCTCCTTCCTTTTCAAGGCGGACCGTCAGGCGATGAGGCAGACAGACGATGCTCTGTCCCGACCTCATAACGCTCCCCTGACGCACGCAGAGTTTATCCGGGCAGTCCGCGTCCAAAATGCAGACAGACCGCTCCTTCACACATATAATATTATAACCGCCGTTCCATTCCACACGCACTTCCTTCTCTTCTGAAAGAGGAAGGCGCATCAGCAGCTCTCCGTCCTGTTCTACTACCGCATACGCCGCCGGCTCAGCGTTCTTCCCGTAAAAGAAAAGAGCCGCCAGCCCGGCAGCCAGAACGACAATGGCGATCAGGAACACATCTCCTTTTCGCCTGTTGCTTTTTATTGTATCATACCCGAACATACGTTTCAAGTATTTTAATCTCCATTCTCTTTTCTATCATCAAACGCGGTTACTGTTCACCGGATTTCCAGTAAACAGTAACCGGACACTACCCTTCCATGAGCTGAAGCCCCGCGATTGCCGGATCGGAAATCTTTTCCATTATGGACTCCGCATGGCTCTCAAGATAAAAATCATAAGAATCTGACAGACCGGCCTCATTCAGCGCTCTCGCCGTCAGCTGACAGATCGTTTCTATCAAAACCGCGCGACTATCTGCTGTATTGATCCTTCCGCACAAAAACTGCTCCGGTACAGCCTCTCTCCACGCGCTCCGGCTGTCAAACGGCGCCGTGAGTTCATCCAAAAGTCCATAAACCTCCGGCAACACATCCATATCTCTAAGGCTCCTGTGCATCCATTTATAAAATGGTGTATATCTCCGGTTCAGGAGATGTACCAGCGAACAGGTATTTACCACAAATTCCTGAAGTGCCAGAAAAGCGCCCGTCCACTCGCCGCGGGAACACAGCCTGCTATAGTTATACTGCCCGGACTGCGCCATTTTCGCGGCGCGGGAAGCTATTTTTTTTAATCGAACGTCCTCCGGATAAAAACTTTTCAGCCTGTCATAAATCTGAGAAAATTCTCCCGACTCATCCCAAAATACTTCTCCGTTCGACGCCATGGACAGACGGCTTTCCGGCACAAACATCCACTCCATATTGCTTCGCGGCGCGTCCTCCCTTCCTATCAGTCCGTAAAAGAACTGTTGGATCGACAGCACTCCAACCCTGCCGGAACCGTTCCTGCTCTCCTGTCTTTTCGGCATTCCTTCAAAAACAGGCGGCAGACGATCATACGCCTCCTGACACACGCTGCCGTAACGCGCATATAGCTCCTGCGGCAGCCATATGCAAAAGGACGCACCAAAATCATGATCCCAAGAACGTTCATCATCAAATCCAAGGCACTCCGAGCCCTGTCCTACAAGCCCTGCCGCAAGCCTTCCTTTCAGTTCAGGATACTGTCCTTCCAGCTCTTTGAGCATCGGTCTGCCTTCCGCCTCAAAATAGGCGCGGCATAGTTCAATCCCCTTCATGACAATATCTCTTTCGCTGTCTTTCATATTCGTCCGCCTCAGCTTTACGTCCGAGTTCCCTGCACACGAGAGAGCAGTTACCGCATAAAAGCCCATATCCCTGATTTCTTCCGAAATGCTTTTCAACTTCAAACAGCGCATGTTCATAATATCCCAGAGCCCGTTCCAGACCACCCTGACGGTAGCATACCTCACCCTGTCCCGCCAGCGCCGCGGAATAATGAGCATCTGTGATACCGCCATCCTCTTCAAAAGCACGGCATGCTGCATCCAGCAGCTTTTTCGCTTCCTCCAGACGGTTGAGCTTTAACTGTATCAGGGCCAGATTCGTCCGCGAAGTCGCCAGCTCCAGACGGCTTCCCGGCTGCTTCTCCACGATCTGTATCGCCTTCTGCAAAAACAGCGCCGATTTTTCATTTTCATCCAGCTTTTCCAGAAGAATGCTGATATTGTTGTAAAGTCCTGCCAGACGATAGTCATCCTTCGGCAGATCCCTCTGATAGATTTCCAGCGCCCTGCGGTAATCTCCCAGCGCCTCCTCGTATCGTCCTGCCGCCCGGTATGCGGTCGCCGTATTCAGCAGCGTCGTTGCAAAATGGACAGTCCCTTCCAGCTGAAGCTCTTCCATCAGTAAAAGCACATCCTCTGCAACTGCGAATGCCTCCTCATACCGTGAAATGCTCCTGTAAAATCCTATCAGCTCATTCCCGACCGAAATATAGATACCATATTCATCCCCCGCTTTCGCCTGTCTCATACACGAGAGCAAAAACGGCTCTACCTCCTCCAGCTTTTCATCGGCAAACAGCCCGTCCAGTCTTTTCAAAATCTCATCGATATTCATCATCCCGTACTATTCCTCTCCTTTCGCCGCCTTCCAGCCTTCTCCGGTCTGATAGGCGATGCAGTACCATTCTACTTCCCCGTCCTTGTTGCGCCGGGCTATCTTCCCTTTCTCATCCAGGACCACTTCATATAAAAGCTCTATCTTACGCGTACCGTCCGTTTCATATGCCACTGTGTATATGAGGCAGTTCTCGCCGTCTCCACTGTTTGCGCTGACCGGAAGAAAAATATTGTCTCCTGTCGGATTATCGAACGTAAAGGCTGACTTTCGCCCGGCATCCTCTTTCTGTTTTCCTTCCTCTTTTTCCGGTTCCTCACGCTTTGCCGCTTCGACTTCATCCAACGCCTCCCGTGGGATAAGGTCCGTCCTCATAAACAGATCCGTCTGTAACGAGAGCACCTCGCTGTTTCCCAGAGAGGACGCGTACAGCTTCCACCGGTCCCGGAAAACGGTAAGGTCTGCATTCTCCTTGTTCAGCCTCCCGTTTATGTCTACCATTTCCTGAATATTTTCTTCTGCCGATACAAGCTGCGTCTCTACCTCGCTTCGACGCTCCCTCTCTTTTTGCAGCGACCATGCTTCAAAGGCAACGCCTCCTAAAAGCACAAGCACTGTGATATAAGTAAATATCTTTGACAGCATCTCTTCTCTAAATCTCATAGTCCCACTCTCCTTTGCAAGACTGTCTTCTTCCATATTACAATATTCTTTCCCAAAAGTCACTCTTTTTAATTTTTTTCCGAAAAGCTCCTGCATCAGTTCAGGCACCGCACGGATGTATCTTCTTGACTTTATGCCTCAAAAAAACTATATTTAATCTATCGCTTCGCCCTATCGTGAGGCAAAAATCGAAAAGAGGTATTCTATATGAAACGTTCCGGAGAACTTTCGCAGCTTTTAAGGTCCATTGACCGCAAAAGTTATCCCGCCTACAAATCCCTGGCAGGAAGCTATGATTTCAATGACTATATCCTTTCCATAGACCATGTGCAGGGCGACCCGTTCGCCTCCCCGTCCCGCTTAAGCATCCTTGTGCCCGCACGCAAAGCGGCATTTCCGATGCAGCTTTTAGACCAGCCTTATAAACGTACCGCGGCAGCAGACTATGTACTGCGTGCCTTTTCCCGCGCCATTGGACGCTTCGCCTTTAAAGCGGGCGGCTCCGGAAAAAGCGGGCTCATCGGCGTCACCCGTCCCGGTCAGGAAGTGCTTTCCCGCACCGCATGCGAATTTACAAAAGACGGGCTTTTGGTCCGCTTTGAGGTAGGCTTTCCGGCTGCAGGACGTACAGTGCTCGCAGGAGAACTCGAAAAGATACTGTTCGACTATCTTCCGAAATGTGCTGCCTCCGCCCTGCGTTATCCCGCCCTTCCATCCGGGGAAGTGGAACAGGCAGTTTTTTTAAGCGAAGACCAGCAATATATTCGTAAACAGCTCGATTCTCTTGGCCTTTGCGCTTTCGTGGCAGACGGTTCTGTCCTGCCCCGGGAAAGCGGCATTTCTGACCGTCCCATGGAAAAAGCAGTACCCTTTTCCTCTCCTGACAGCCTCGCAGTCACGCTAACGCTCCCCCACCGCGGACAGCTGCGCGGCATGGGAATCCGCAAAGGTATCACTTTGATCGCAGGCGGCGGCTATCATGGCAAGTCTACATTATTAAAGGCGCTGGAACGCGGCGTATACGACCATATCGCAGGGGACGGACGTGAATTTGTCATCACAGACGCCACTGCCATGAAGCTTCGGGCAGAAGACGGAAGAAAAATTACAAACGCTGACATTTCCCTTTTCATCAACGACCTGCCGAATAAAACCGATACCCATCGCTTCTGCACCCTTGACGCCAGCGGCTCCACCTCTCAGGCCGCAGCCATCGTGGAAGGCATCGAAGCAGGCAGCCGGCTCTTTTTGATAGACGAGGACACTTCTGCCACCAACTTCATGGTTCGCGATGCGCTTATGGAAGAAGTCGTAAGCAAAAATCACGAGCCCATCACACCTTTTCTGGAGCGCGCGCGCGACCTTTATGAAAAGGCGGGCATTTCCACCATTCTTGTCGTAGGAAGCTGCGGCTCCTATTTTTATGTGGCAGATACCGTGCTGCAGATGGACGGCTATCGCGCCTTTGATATCACAGACAACGTGACGCAGGTTTTAAAAAAGCATGGGGAACACCGCTTTTGCGCAGACAATTTCTGTCTTCCCGCGACTGACCGAATTCTTCCTCTGACCAAAAAAAATACCGGAAAAAACCCGGCTGAAAACAACCAGCGTTTTTCCGGCAAAGGCCGTTTCGATAAAGACCGCTCCGGCGGCCGTCCTCACAAAGAGCATGAGCACGCTAAAGTCAAAACCCTCGGGAAAACCTCCTTTATGATCGACAGGGACACTCTCGATCTGCGATATGTGGAACAGCTTGTGGATTCCGAACAGACTGCAGCGCTTTCTTATCTTCTCCGCTATGCAAAGGAACATTTTGCAGGAAGCGGGATAACTCTGACGGCTTTGGTCGACCAGCTCGAAGCTCTGCTCGACACAAAAGGGCTTGCTTCTATCTGTGATTCCTCCTATGTCCCGGTCGGACTTTCCCGTCCCAGAAGACAGGAAATATTCGCCTGCTTCAATCGCTATTGATTCCTTTAAATATGCATGATGCTCCATATTCCGTCAATACAGGGATATGTAAAAAAAAAAACGATGCCGGATCTGATATGTACCCTCTTTACCGGACAAACCAGTAAGGAGGGCACATACCAAAGTGACCGCATCGTTTTTTATATTTCCCGACAGTACCATCAGTCCTCTGTCTGTTCCTCACATACCCCGGCAGCCGCCTTTTTTTTAGCGATGACCGGAAGTGCAAATACCATCAAAAGCCCCGCAGCCAATGTAAAAACAGAAATAAACTGAGACGTTGTCAGTTTCCCTACCGTTCCTCTTATCAGATCGCCGCGGAAAAACTCCAGAATAAACCTGCCTATACTGTAAAAAATCAGATAAAATCCCGCCACCTGACCGTCTGTTTTTAGTTTTTTGGACAACAGCAGTAAAATGCCGCAGTTCAAAAAGTCCAGTGCGCTCGAAATAAGCTGTGTCGGCAAAAGCGGCACATTGTTAGGTGCATATGCCGATTCCCTGAATACGACCGCTATCGGATTGTTCCCGCTCACCTCCATGCCATAACAGCACCCTGCCAGAAAGCATCCGATACGTCCAAATCCCTGAGCCAGCGCTACGGAAGGCATTACCAGATCAAACATCTTCAAAAAGTCCATCCTGCTCCTGCGGCAAAATATCCATGCCGAAAAAATACCGCCCAAAATACCGCCATATACTACAAAGCCATTTTTCAGGCTTCCGGCAATAAGAGACGGGTCCGCAATAAGATCCGGAAGCCGCGTCAGCATATATAAGAGCTTGGAACCCAAAAAACCGCCCAGCACCGCCCATATCGCCAGCGGAAATACTTTCTCCCATTCCATTTCACGTTTCTTTGCGCGATACTCCACTGTATAGTATGCAGCGAGCACTCCGATCGCTATCATCAGGCCATAACCATGTACAGTAAACGGTCCGATGGAAAATAAATCATTTTTCATGAATTGTCTCCCTTCTGTACGCTTTCCGTCCATTATAACTGATAATCTGCCGCCATGCAACTGTTTCCCTTTTCACGAAGAACAGACGTTTATCATCCTCTGTCCGCCACCGGCTTCCTGCCGATATACAGGAAGTGCTCATTCATGCCTATCAGATTCTGATCACAGCTTAACCGGAATGCCAGATCCATCCACTTCTCCTGAAGCTCCTCTGAGAGACCGTGAAGGATATTTTCCCGTCCGCACAAAATATTTTCCACACCCGCAAAGACCAGCTGTGTCAGCCCCGCCTGTGCCATCAGCTCCTCAGCCTCTTTTTTAGACGTAAAATACGCCGTCGTAAAATCACCCTCTTCTTTCCGGTTTCGTCCATCCTCCAGATACGATAACAAACGGTCTGCATCTCCAAAATCATAGAGTCCGCTCGCAAAATCCTGTATGGGCGCATAATCGGAAATAAAAGAAGCAAAGATCAGCCCTCCCGGCTTCAGTACCCGCAAAGCCTCCCAAAGCGCCTTTTCCCGGTCCTCCCGCCGCAGCAGATGATACAGCGGCCCCATAAGAAGTACCACATCAAACTGCTCCTCTTTATACAAATATTCCGAAAGCCGCAGAGCATCTCCATGAATACAGCTGTCCAGCTTGACTCCTGCCTCCTCCGCCTTTTCTAATGCCTGACGAATATTTTTACCGGACAGATCCAAAAGCGTCACTTCATGACCCTGCTGCGCCAAAAATATCGCATACCGTCCCGGTCCTCCGCCGATGTCCAGTATCTTCTGTGTCCCCTCGGAAATAAACTCTCTCATATAACGCTTTGTCACTTCAAATTCCGTTTTGTGCCACGCCAGTCTGTCCCATTCCTCATATTCTTCGTCATAGTAGCGTTCCACTTCATTACGTGCCGCAGGATCCTTTTCCTGGTCCTGACTTTTCCAGAGATATTCCCTGCTTTCAAAGGTACGGGAACCGTCCCGTTTTTTATAAGAACCGTCCTTTACATAAACAAAGCCATTCTTTTCGAGCACCCTTCCCGATGCGGGATTTTCTTTTGCGTGATCGGCAATGATTCGGTGGATATGAAGTGTATGCTCCGCAAAGGAAAGCACTGCTCCGACCGCTTCTGTCGCATAGCCGCAGTTCCAGCAGTCCCGGCGCAGGTTATATCCCAGCTCCCATACTCCCTGCTCCTGATTGAACATCAGCCCTCCGCTGCCGACCAGTTCCTTTGTTTGCCTCAGACGGAATCCGAAATTATAAGAAGTATCCCTCTCCTGAAGTGCCTCCTCCTCTTTCAGCCACTTTCTTGTCTCTTCAATATCCCTGTGCCGCGCATAGCGCATAAAACGGCTGACTTCCTCATCCCCCGCCCAGCCAAAAACGCCATTTGCATCTGCTTCATATAAAGGCGTTAAAAAAAGTCGTTCTGTCTCCAATACCGGTGTTTTCATAGTTTCCTCCTGTCATTTCCTATTCTGTCAGACACCTGTCTTTTTTCTTTTCAACTGCGCACCAAAAATATATGCGTATCAAAGCGCACCCCCGCGTCAGAAACAAGTTCGCCGCGCGCGAGTACATAAAAAAAACGCGCCGGAAAGCTTCTGCTTTCTGACGCGGTCTGCGTACGATTCTGAAAAAGAACAGTCTTGCGGATGCGTACAGAAACAGAAGACCCCTCTCCTGCATCCGTACACCCGAGGTGCTTATTGGATACAGGCGCTGCGTCCCATCATCATCTGCGGCATCGCCATCATCTGTGAACTGCTCTTATATTCCATGACCGTCCGTTCCTTTCTCTCAGATTGATAATGCCCGTCCCACGCGGACATTTTGAATATCATTACTATAACACCGTTTGTATTGTGACGCAACAGTTTTTTCGGATACTTCTTTTAAACGCTATTCTTCCCTGTAAAAGCGTTCCAAAAAGGAATGGTCTTGTCCGCCGGACTTATAGCCCGGCATCGTGTCCAGATTTACGTTATGGATACTGTTGAAGATACTCTTTTCAATATTCGGATTGTTCTTCTTTAATGTCCTGATCAGCTCCTTTATCTCTTGGCGCTTGGACTCTCCTATCCCATCCTCGCTGGCAGCATTCTTTTCCGTAAAACGACAGGCACACTGGATAAACTCCAGTCCGTTATCCTGCATCCACTCGATAATAGCATCCTCATGGATACAGTACATCGGACGTATCAGCTCCATTCCTTCAAAATTTTTGCTGTGCAGCTTCGGAAGCATTGCCTGTATCTGACCACCGTAAAACATCGACATCACAGGAGTCTCCACCACATCGCTGAAATGATGTCCCAGCGCTATCTTATTACATCCCAGCTCCTTTGCATGACTGTAAAGATATCCTCTTCTCATTCTGGCACAAAGATAACATGGATTTTTGTCCACGCTGTTTGCCACCTCAAAGACGTCTGATTCAAAAACAGTCAGCGGAATCTGTAAAAGTGTCGCGTTGCTTTCAATTTTTTCACGGTTTCTCCGGTTATATCCGGGATCCATCACGAGAAATTTCAGTTCAAAATTCACTTTACTCTGACGTTTTAACTCCTGCATCAGTTTCGCCATCAGCATGGAATCTTTCCCACCTGAGATACAGACTGCTATCCGGTCGCCTTCCTGAACGAGTTCATAACGTTTTACCGCATCGATAAAAGGACGCCAAATCTGTTTTCTGAATTTTTTAATGATACTTCTTTCAATATTCTGGCACGGTTCCAACTGTTTTGCCATTTTCGCCTCCATTTTATCTTCTGTTTTTTCCAACGATATCCCTGACCACTTCTCCCGCCGCTATCAGCCCTGCTACCGCAGGTACAAACGCCACGCTTCCGGGTGCCGGACGTCCGCAGCTTCCTTTTGTTTCCGCTTCTGCAGTATCTTCAGACGCTAACGCCGTCTCTGTGGAATAAACAACCTTGCATTTTTTTATGCCGCGTTTTTTCAATTCACGGCGCATCACCCTCGCCAGCGGACAGCCTGATGTCTCATAAATATCCGCAACCCGAAACGCCGTTGCATCCAGCTTATTTCCTGCTCCCATACAGCTGATGACCGGAACGCCCGCAGCCTGCGCCCGGACGATTATCTCCAGTTTTCCCGTCACGGTATCGATAGCATCCACAACATAGTCATATTGCGTAAAATCGAACTGATCCGCCGTTTCCGGCAGAAAAAAAGTCTTATGCACATTCACTGCCGCATCCGGTGCTATCTGACGGATGCGCTCTTTTGCCGCATCGACCTTATCCATTCCGACAGTTTCATATGTCGCGATTATCTGACGGTTCAGATTACTTACACATACCGTATCGTTATCTATTAAGTCCAGCGTTCCGACGCCGCTTCTTGCCAGCGCTTCAACCGTATAGCCGCCGACGCCGCCAATGCCGAATACCGCTACTCTGGATTCCGCCAGCTTTTTCATTCCGGTTTCTCCGAGCAAAAGCTGTGTCCTCATAAACTGATTTTCCATACATCCTCCTTTTGCATCTGTTTATAACAAAGCCTCTTCTGAGCGCCATATCACCTTTTCCGGATTTTCCGGATGGCTCCCCAGATGCTTCTCCATCCAGACCATATCGTACCATCGGCCGAACTTATAACCGCACTGATGGAATCTCCCTGCCATCCGGTATCCCAGCTTTTCATGGAACCGTACGCTGTCCTTTGTCAGATGCTCATCCTCCTGTGCCGGATATGCGATGCACGCGTTCACATTCAGAATATTCTGCCGCAAAAGGCTATGCTCCAACGCGCTGTAAAGCGCTCTTCCTATTCCAGAGCCTTTTTTATCCTCCCGCACATATATTGAAGTTTCCACCGCCCAGTCGTATGCCGCCCGTTCATGGAATGTACCGGCATAGGCATATCCCACGACCTCTCCGTCCTGCTCTGCTGCCAGATAGGGATATTTTTTCAGCGTTCTTTTGATTCGGTCTGAAAATTCCGCAGCAGAAGGCACCTCGTATTCAAACGTCACTGCGGTCTTTTCCACATAGGGCGCATAAATTTTCAGCAAAGCTTCCGCATCCTCCGGCACCGCCATGCGGATCGTGACCGCATTATCGGCTCCCGCCTTGCTGATATCCGGCGTCTTCGATAATGCAGCAACGGTCTTTTTTACGATTTCTGCCGCCTTATATGCCGCCTTTTCCTCAAACTCTTTGTAATCCTCGTCCGCTGCTCCGTCGGCCAGATCGGAAATACAGCGTATCACGCCAAAGGACACGCCGTTTACAAATGCTGTATGGGCAACGGCACAGCCCTCCATCTCAACGCACAGGGCATCCGGAAACTCCCTTTTCAGGGCATCCTTCTGTCTGCAATCCGATACAAATCCGTCTCCCGTCAGAATAAGCCCCCGCCTCACATCCTCTCCCGCGCATTCCACTAAAGTATCCCGGATTTTTTTATCTGCAAAAAAAGCGGTCTGATTCGGGAAACACCATCTCAGCTGTTCTTTCCTGACATCATAGTAGGTCAGCCCGTCTGCTACCACTACATCCAAATGCCTGACTGTTTCATCCATACTCCCCGCAATTCCTGTGTGCACGATAGCGTCCACGCCGAAACGATCTATCAATATCTGCGTATAAAGCGCCGCATTCACCTTGCCCACTCCGCAGGTACATAATACGACATCCGCATTTTCAATCCTGCCCTCATAGTATTTCATGCCGCTGTATTCCGTTTCCCGCACTTCTTCCATTCTGTCATGAAGAAGCTGCGCCTCTACCCACATGGCGCAAATGATGCCGAACTTTTTCATGGTGTTTCCTCCTTCCCATCCCCGCTCAGATTTTGCGGCGGATGAAATTTAAAATAATATTTCGGACAGTATATCATCCGGGCAGGTCATCCGTCAAATGAAAGCTTTCACAATCCGCATAAAACAAAGTATATATGAGACATTGGAAATTCCTTCCGGATTTTAAAGCAGCCCATAAATGGAACTCTGAAAATCCTTTCAGGATTCTGAAGTAGCTCATAAACGGAACCTTCAGAATCCTCTCAGGATTCTGAAGTAGCTCAAAAAAAGAGAACCTTGCGGTTCTCTTTTTGGCTTAGTTGTTAATCAGTTTGTCTTCGCCGTTCCAGCTGTAAAGCTTGCGGATTTCCTCGCCTACCTTTTCGGAAGGATGCTCTGCCGCCAGCTTTCTCATTGCCTGGAAATGTACCTGACGTCCTGCCGGGCTCATATCAAGCAGGAATTCCTTGGCAAATGTACCGTCCTGAATGTCGGACAGGATTTTTTTCATCGCTTTCTTGGTATCTTCTGTGATAATCTTGGGGCCGGTCACATAATCGCCGTATTCCGCAGTATTGGAAATCGAATATCTCATGCCCGCAAAGCCCGACTGATAAATGAGGTCAACTATCAGTTTCATCTCATGAATACACTCGAAATATGCGTTTCTCGGATCATATCCCGCTTCGACTAATGTCTCAAAGCCTGCCTGCATCAACGCGCATACGCCGCCGCACAGTACAGCCTGCTCGCCGAACAGGTCTGTCTCGGTCTCCGTACGGAATGTGGTCTCTAAAACACCTGCTCTCGCGCCGCCTATCGCAAGAGAGTATGCCAGTGCAATATCCAGTGCCTTGCCTGTTGCATCCTGCTCTACGGCTACCAGACAGGGAACGCCTTTGCCTGCCTGATATTCGGAACGTACCGTATGGCCAGGTCCTTTCGGCGCTATCATCGTCACATCCACATCCTTCGGGGGCTTGATGCAGCCGAAATGGATATTGAAGCCATGGGCAAACATCAGCATGTTCCCGGGCTCCAGATTCGGCTCGATATCCTTTTTATACATATCCGCCTGCAGCTCATCGTTTATCAGTATCATGATGATATCCGCTTTTTTGGCAGCCTCTGCCGCCGTATATACTTCAAAGCCCTGAGCCACTGCCTTTGCCCAGGATTTCGAGCCTTCGTACAGGCCGATGATAACATGACAGCCCGACTCCTTTGCGTTGAGCGCATGGGCGTGCCCCTGACTGCCGTAGCCGATCACTGCGATCGTCTTGCCTTCCAGTAAAGAAAGGTTGCAGTCTTCCTGATAAAATATCCTTGCTGTGTTTGCCATAATCGTTTCCTCCATATATTTTTCTGCCTGCAGCCACCAGGCTGCGGATGTCATCTGCGGCATCCATATGCAAACGGGATTTCCCCATCAGCAGTCTTTATGATTTTTCGGATTCAAAAGCTTCCGTCTTCCTCGTCTATCTGCACCAGCCGGTCCACACCGCGGGTCAGACCTGCGATTCCCGTCCGTGCCAGCTCTAAAATCTCATAGCCATCCAGAAGCTTTAAAAACGCCTCCAGCTTGCTCTGGGAGCCTGTCAGCTCAATAATAAGGTTTTCCGCCCCTACATCGATTATCTTAGCACGGAATACATTTGCCACTGCCATGATGCCCTGACGTTCCTGAGCGCCTGCTTTTACCTTTATCAGCGCCAGTTCTCTGAAAACGCTGCTCTCAGGCTCCAGTTCACGGATATCGCGCACATCCACCAGCTTGCCGACCTGCTTCTCTATCTGATCCAGTATCTCATCATCTCCGCTGGCGACAATCGTAATACGGGTAAACCTCGGGTCAGCCGTCACACCCGCCGTAATGCTTTCAATATTATAGCCGCGCCGTGAAAACAGCCCGGAAATCCGGCTCAATACGCCGGAGGTATTGTCTACGATCAACTGAAACGCCTTTTTATGCATCCCGACCTCCATCCTTCTGCACGACTGTGCGGATTTCACTTTCACACACTATCATATCAATGTTTTACTCTGGTGTCAATCATGACTTGTCATTCTTTTGCATCATGACATTTCGGCAAAGCTACCGTCCCGGTACGCGCCACTTCTATGATGCTTATACTGTTTAACAGCTTTAAGAACAGCTCGATTCGCTCCGGTACATCACATATCTGTATCATCATCTGATTCCGGCTCATATCCACTATCTCCGCTTTCAGGATACCGCATATCTCCATGATATCCTTACGGTTGGAGCGATTGTATTTCACCTTCACAAGCATCAGTTCACGGCTTATTCCGGCATGCTGTTCGAACGTCTTTACTTTTATGATATCCAGTTTTTTATTGAGCTGCTTTTCTATCTGCTCCAACGTATGCCCGTCTCCCTCGGAAACGATCGTCATACAGGAAACGGTCGGGTCATCCGTCTCTCCCACGACAAGACTTTCAATATTGAACGCCCTTCGTGAAAACAGCCCTGCCACTTTACAAAGTACACCGGAACGGTTTTCTACCAGCACAGAATATATTTTTTTCATCCGTTTCTTCCTCCCGTTACTTTACCGTATCCATCGGATCGACCACACATTCCAGAAGTACCGCCTTATCATCCTCCAAAAAGCCGGTGATGGCATCATCCATATCCGCCGGATCATCCAGCCGAATGTAATCCATCCCGTAAGCCTCCGACAATTTCCCCAAATCCGGACTTCCGCTCAGCTCCACAACAGAATATCTTTCTTTATAAGTATTCTGCTGATATTCGCGCACCATGCCAAGATACTGATTGGATATCACAACAATTTTTGCCGGAACCCCGTGCTGGCGCATCGATGCCAGCTCCATCATGGACATCTGGAAAGAGCCGTCTCCGCACACGGCTACTACCTGTCTGTCCGGCCGTCCGAGCTTTGCTCCGAATGCTGCCGGTATCGCATATCCCATCGTCCCCATACCGCCGGACGTCAAAAACATACCGTCCCGGATGATGCAGTTTCTGCATGACCATATCTGATTCTGTCCCACATCCGCCACATATACTGCATCCGGCTCCATCCTATAGCTTAAACGATGGACGAATTCTGCAGGATCTACATATGCAGGGTTCGGTATCCTTTTTTCTGTTTCCGTTATCCTGTATTCCCCGATTTTTTCAAGCCAGGAACCATAATCACAGCACAGCTGCTGCTCCAGCATATCCGCAAAAATATGTGCCGCGTCCCCGACAAGCGGTATCGTAGGCCCCGCATTTTTGCCGATTTCTGCCGGGTCTACATCCATATGCACAAGCACCTTGTTTTTCGTGATTATCTCCGGCTGGTTCACTGCACGGTCTGCCACCCGCGCACCGACCATGATGACCATATCCGCCTCGTTCATTATCCGGTTGGCACAGGGAGAGCCGTTATTCCCCACCATTCCGAAATACAGTTCATCCCCGGTCTTCATCGCGCCTATCCCCATCATTGTTGTTACGACCGGCACACGGTATTTGTGAGAAAACTCCCGCAAAAGCCCCTGTGCGCCGCAGAGCAATACGCCGCCACCCGCACAGATGACCGGGCGCTTCGCCTTTTCCAGCTCCGACATCATTTTTTTAATCTGTACCGCATGCCCTTTTACCGTCGGCTTATAAGTACGCAGGCTGACCTTCTCCGGATACTGAAACCGGCGCAGCTGCGCATTCTGCACGTCTATCGGAATATCGATGAGCACAGGCCCTTTTCTCCCGGAATTGGCAATATAAAAAGCCTCCTTAAAAACCTCCGGAATATCCTCCGCATTTTTTACAAGGTAGCTGTATTTGACAAATGACTCCGCTGCCCCTGTGATATCTGCCTCCTGAAACACATCGCTGCCGATAAGCTCGCTGTTTACCTGTCCTGTGATACATACGAGGGGGATGCTGTCCGCAAATGCCGTCGCAATACCCGTTATCAGGTTTGTCGCCCCGGGTCCGCTTGTTACGGCGCACACGCCCACCTTGCCTGTCACCCGCGCAAAGCCGCTGGCGGCATGAGCCGCGTTCTGCTCTGTCCTGATAAGCACCGGACGGACGGAAGAATCCAGGATACTGTCGTAAAACGGGCATATCGCTACTCCCGGATATCCAAATATCGTTTCTACGCCTTCATTCTCAAGGCATTTCACCATTGCCTGCGCTCCATTCATCCCTTTGTCCTCCTGTTTTTGTTTCTATTTATTAAATCTGCCGAAAAAATCTGCCAATGGCTCCACAACTGCTCCTAGGTCACGTATAGCACTGTTGAGGCTCTCAATATCCATACGGCTTATCTTATCTGTCGTCTGCTGCAGCGCCCTGCTGCTCTGGCCTACCAGACCTTCCTCTTCAAACAGACTCTGAATATCCCTCATTGTATTATCCGCCTCTTCCAGAGTCCCCGAAACCTCTGTAAGCATCTTCTGTGTCTGGTGCACAGCCCCGACCAGCGGCGGAACCAAAAGGAGCAGTGCTACAAGGATACCGGCTGTCAGGACGCAGCCTGCAAGAGCCGCTATCCTTGTCAGAAACAGTTGTTTTTTCAAAGCCTCCGTCTGTTCTTCATGCTGTTTTTCTATTTCCTGCAAAAGTCCAATCACATCATCTTTTCTTGTGTCCATACGTCCTTTGCTCCTCCTTTCACTGCATCTGCAAAAGCCGTTTCGCAAGCTTTACCGCATCCGCTGCATCCTTTGAATGACCATCCGCTCCGATTTCCTTTGCATATTCCGGCGTGACAACCGCGCCGCCGACCATTATCTTTGCGGATACCCCCTTTTCTTTCGCATATCTGATCACATTCCTCATTTCCTGCATTGTCGTCGTCATCAGCGCTGAAAGGCCTATTATCTGCGCATTTTTTTCAAGCGCCGTCTCCACTATCAGCTCCTTCGGAACGTCCTTTCCCAAATCAATGACCTCAAAGCCGTAATTTTTCATCATCAGCGCCACTAGATTTTTGCCAATGTCATGGATATCCCCGCGCACCGTTGCAAGCACTGCCACCGGCTTATCTACGCCCTCCGACTCCTCCAGCAAAAGCGGCTCCAGAATCCCTATCGCAAGCTTCATCGCCTCCGCACTGGCGATAAGCTGCGGCAGGAAATATCTTCCTCTGTCAAACAGCTCTCCCACTTCATTGATTGCCGGTAAAAGACAGCGGTTTAAAATTTCCTGTGCGCTGCTGCCCGTTTCCAGTGCCTTTCTCGTCAGCGCCTCTATCGTCTTTCGCTTTCCTTTCAGGACAGCTTCAAACACCGCCGCCTCTTCCGGAGCGCTGCCGGGCAGCTCTTTTTTCTCCTGTGTAACAGACTCCCGTTCCTTTGTCTCCTCTCTTTTTTTCCCTGTCTCCTGACGCAGCGCCTGTTCTTTTTTTATCTCCTGCTGTCTTTTTGTATATTCCCCGGCAAAACCGATATAGCGCAGATCGCTCCCTTCCTTCTGCAAAAGCATATCTGATGCAAAGGCCGCTCCCACTAAAAGACCCTGCCCCGGATTTGCTATCGCCATCGTCAGTCCTGCCTGAACTGCCATCGTCAAAAATGCCGCGTTCACACAGCTTCTTTCGGGCAGTCCAAAGGAGATGTTTGACAGTCCGCATGTGGTCGCAAGTCCCTGTTTTCTGCAATATCGTATCGTTTCCAGCGTCTCCAGCGCCGCTTTCGGATTTACCCCTACCGTTGTCACAAGGCCGTCCACGACGATATCCTGCTTTCTCATACCGAGCTCCATCGCTTTGTTTACGATTTTGTCTATAATAGATATTTTTTCGTCAAGACTCTCCGGAAGCCCTTTATCTGAAAGAGGCAGAAGCACAAACATCGCGCCGTACTTTTTAACCAGAGGCAGCAGCTTTTCAATCTTTTCCTCTTCCAGAGAAACGGAATTGACCAGTGCTCTGCCCGGATAACGTCTCAATGCCGCCTCCTGAACATCGATATGGCTGGAATCGATGGACAGGGGCAGCTTTGTCATACCTGCTATCTCCTCCAGCGCCTGAAGCATTACAGCCTTTTCATCGATGCCGCTCATTCCGACGTTCACATCCAGTATCGACGCTCCCTGCTCCTCCTGCTCCTGTGCAAAACGGGTCACTGTATCAAAGCTTCCGTTCCGAAGCTCCTCCTGAAGCTTTTTCTTTCCTGTCGGATTGATACGCTCTCCCACTATCAGAAACGGGTCAGACAGTCCGAATCCCAGACAGCTGCGTTCTGAAGCAAGATAACTGCGTCCCGTATTTCCATGCTCCATCGGACTCTTTCCGGACAGGCGCCTTGTCATCGCACGAATATGCTCCGGGGTACTACCGCAGCAGCCGCCAAGTATCCCTGCTCCCGCTTTCCATAAAATCTCCATTTCCCTGCCAAAACCTTCTGCATCCAGCCCGTATACTGTCTGCCCGTTTTCATCAAGGCAGGGAAGCCCCGCATTCGGCTTGGCAATAATCGGTATGTCCGTCACCTCCGCCATGCGATGTATTACTTCTGCCATCTGGTCCGGTCCTGTCGAACAGTTTGCCCCAACCGCATCTGCTCCCAGACTGGACAAAACAACCGCTGCTGTAGCCGCGTCCGTCCCGAACAGGCTTCTTCCATCCCCTTCAAAGGTCATCGTCACCATTACCGGAAGCCCGGGCGCAGTCTCCTTTGCCGCAATAAGAGCTGCCCTCGCTTCCTGCAGGCTCATCATCGTCTCTATCACGAGCATATCCACTCCCGCCTCTGCCAGATATCCGACCTGCTCCTTATAAATATCGATCAGCTCTTCAAAATCCAGCCTGCCTACCGGGGCAAGCTGCTCTCCCGTCATCGTCAGGTCGCCCGCCACAAACGCCCTGTCTCCTACTGCTTCTCTGGAAAGCTCCACCAGTCTTCGGTTCAGTTCCCCAATCCTCTGCTCCAGTCCGAACTCCTTTAGTTTGATCCTGTTTGCGGTAAAGGTCGGCGCATAAACGATATCAGTCCCCGCTTCTGCATATTCGCGCTGCAGCCTCTGTAAAATCTCCGGGTGTTCCAATATCCACAGCTCCGGGCAGACCCCTGCCGGCATTCCTTCTTTCTGCAGGTTCGATCCGGTCGCCCCATCCAGAAAAATAAGTTTATTATATGTCATTTGGCGAAATTGTTCTTTTGTCATGTCATTCTCCTATTGTCAGCCTTTTTTCGCTTTCCCACGTTACATGGGTAAATAATATTTTTATTTTATCACGCTTTTGTACAAAAGAAAAGACATAGAATTTCTCTTGTCAGAATTTCTAAAATGATGTATCCTATAGTGACTGAGTGATTACAGATGAGCTGTACTACAATAAGAAAGGAGACAATCATTATGTATTGTACAAGAAATGTATCCGACTCTGTTGTATGGGTCGGTGGAAGTGACCGCCGCCTTGCGCTGTTTGAAAATCTTTTTCCGATTTCCCGCGGTGTTTCCTATAATTCCTACCTGCTCCTGGATGAGAAAACCGCGCTGATCGATACCGTGGACGCTTCTATCACAGGACAGTTTCTGGACAACATTTATCACACCTTAGACGGCCGTTCCCTGGATTATCTGATCGTCAACCATATGGAGCCCGATCACTGTGCCAACATCGCAGAACTGATGCTGCGTTTTCCTGAGATGAAGCTGGTCGGCAATGCCAAAACCTTTGCATTCATCAACCAGTTCTACAATGTGGATCTGACCGACCGCACAGTCACTGTCAAAGAAGGCGATACCCTTTCTCTGGGCGCACATACTCTTGCCTTTTATTTCGCTCCGATGGTCCATTGGCCCGAGGTCATGGTTACATATGAACAGTCCGAGCAGATTTTGTTCTCCGCAGATGCTTTCGGTACCTTCGGTGCATTAAACGGCTCTCTCTTCAATGACGAAGTCGATTTCGACCGTGAATGGCTTTCCGATGCCAGACGCTACTACTGCAACATCGTCGGTAAGTATGGTCCTCAGGTACAGGCTGCGTTAAAGAAGCTCTCTGCCCTGCCCATCAGCATCATCTGCCCTCTGCACGGTCCCGTATGGCGCAACGATTTAAACTACCTCATCGGCAAATACGACCTCTGGAGCAGATATGAGCCCGAAGACAAAGCGGTCGCTATCTTCTACGCATCCATGTACGGCGAGACAGAAAACGCTGCCAACATCCTTGCAGCCCGTCTTGCAGACAGCGGCGTAAAAAATATCGCAATGTATGACGTTTCCGTGACTCATGTTTCCACCCTCATAGCAGAAGCGTTCCGTTGCAGCCATCTGGTATTCGCAGCGCCTACTTACAATAACGGCATCTACCCTGCTATGCTCAATTTCCTGCACGACATGGCTGCGCTGAATCTGCAGAACCGTACTGTCGGACTGATCGAAAACGGCACATGGGGACCTACTGCTGCCAAACAGATGCGTCAGCTTCTGGAAGAGATGAAGCAGATGACCATCCTGGAGCCTGTCGTAACAGTAAAATCCGCATTAAAGGGTGATTCTTTGGAAAAACTTGAGGAATTGAAAAACAGCATCACAGCTTCTCTTGCAGAGTAAACAAACACCTCTTTTCAATTTTTCCAATTTTCATATTTTAAATGACCGGAGGGATTTTGTGTTGAAAAAACACCTTTCCATTCTCGTTCTGACTGCCGTACTCCTGGCTGCATCCGGATGCGGCAGCGATACTGCGCTTACCGCGTATGAAAAAGAGCTCAACAGCTTTTATGAAAGTTTTTCTGCGCAGACCACGCAGCTTGAGAATATCGACTCGTCCTCCGAACAGGCTTCCGACGAGCTTTTGTCCTCATTGGACAGCCTTGCAAAGCTGACCAGTCAGTTTGCCCTGGTCGAGGTTCCCGACAGCTATGCGGAGGCTGGCGTCGGCGACCTTGCTGCTTCTGCGGCAGACCATATGAAAGAGGCCGAAACTCTGTATCATGATGCCTGCCGGGACGGTCAATCCTTCGATTCCCAGATTGCAGACGCCGCCCACAAGCATTATCTGCGGGCGATGCAGCATATCAACCACATTGCTGTAATGCTTCAGGGAAAAACTCCCGAAGGCGATGATATCACTGTCATCCCTCAGGATGCGCCTGACTGGACGGGCGGAGAACCTCCCGAAACTGCTCTTGACTGAAAAACCGGCTAAACATAGAAAAGCCCCAGCACTGCTGCGCTGAGGCTTTTTTGTATATTCATTATCTTATTATTCTTTCATGATATGCTCTGCCCAAAACTTACTCAGAATTTCTCATACTGATCCACATCCACTACAAACACGGTGCAGCCGCCGACCTGCATATCTATCGGAATCATGGAGTTTGCTCCGGGTCCAAGGCTGCCGGAAGACATTGAAGGCATCGTATACTTCACAGACTGGCGTGCGCCGGCGCACTCCTTTAATATTTTCATCGCACCGGGGACATTCTCATCTTCGGTACCAATTACCAGTGTCACGTTTTTATTTTTCAAAAATCCGCCTGTGGTGGAAAGCTTTGTTACCCAGTACTTCTCTCTGTTTAACTCTTCTACTGTCTCATCCACATCTTCGGAATGAAGCATGGCAAAAATCATTTTCATAAAACATATCCCTCCTGCTATGTAAGGTAACCGCTTCTGTACTTGCGGTTCTTTTTCATTATATACAATTTTCCTGAAAAAATCCACAAAAAATTTTATTTTTTATGCTCTTTTTGTAACAGCTGTTACTGTTCACTGGTCAGCGAACAGCAACTAACATCCCGCCTCTCTATAAATCCAGCCTCTTTGCCATGTAAAAATGCCTGTGCCCCTTCGGCGCATCCTCCAGCGTCCCAAATATCCGATATCCCTGCCTTTCATAAAATCCCTTTGCCTGAAAATCAAACGTATCAAGCTGCGCCATATAACATCCTGCCTTTCTTGCTTCCTGCTCCACCTCGGAAAGAAGCTTCGATGCAATATGCTGTCCGCGGTATGCAGGATCTACCCACACCGACTCAATACTCAGGATATTCCACAGGATGCTGCATGCCAAAACACCCCCTATCAGCTCCCCCTCTCCATTCCGGGCACAGCGGCAGAATTTAACAAAAGGCTCCCTCTGTCTGCAGGGAACCTTCTGTAGATTATATGCCACCAGCTCGTCGTCTATCGCTTCCTCTTCCGCGCCTGTCGGCACGCCGAACTGATATTTTTCCATATACTTTTCCTCTCATTTCGCTTTCTGAAGCATCTCCTGTACGGTGCGCCAGCTCAGGCAGGCACATTTGACCCGGGCGGGCATATGGGCGACATCCGCCAAAATAGACGATTCCTCCAGTTCTTCCAGCTCCTCTTCGGAAGCCTGCCCCTGTATCATCCTCAAAAAAATATCCGCCAGCCGGAGCGCTTCTTCTTTTTTCTTTCCTACGACCAAATCCAGCATCATGTCTGCGGAAGCCTGGGAAATCGCACAGCCGTCTCCCTGAAATGCACCTTTTACGATTATTCCGTCTTCCACTTTCAATAAGAGCACGATATCGTCTCCGCAGCTTGGATTCACGCCCTCCAGCACCAGATTTGCATCCGGCAGCACATGTTTATGATAAGGGTTCGCATTATGCTCTGTCAAGCTTTCATGATAAAATGTCCGACTCTCCATATCCCATCCTCCTTCTCAATGTTTTCAGGCTTTCCACAAAACGCAGTATCTCCTCTTCCGTATTATAAAAGGAAAAGCTTGCCCGCGCAGTGGACGGTGTCTTTAAAAACGCCATCAGCGGCTGGGCGCAGTGATGTCCGGCGCGTACTCCTATCCCGTCCGCGCTCAGGATTTCCGCCACATCATGGGAATGTACATCCTTTACGGTAAATGCGATTATCCCGTGATGGTCTGCCGGGTCATCCGAACCGATAATGCGGATTTCGGGAAGCTTTTTCATTTCTGTCATCGCCAGCCTTGTCAGCATTTCTTCCCTCTTTACGATTTCCTCAAAGCCGACCCGCTCCATATATCGGATGGCTTCTGCCAGCGCATACGCTCCTGCGGCATTTACAGTCCCTGCTTCAAATCTATGCGGGATTTCGGCATAAGTCGCGCTGTCCCGGGTCACATATTCTATCATTTCTCCCCCGGTCAGAAAAGGCGGCATTTTTTCCAGCCATTCCATTTTCCCGTAAAGGACGCCGATCCCCATCGGCGCCAGCATCTTATGTCCGGAAAATGCCAGAAAATCCACGTCCAAATCCTGCACATCGACCGGCATATGGGGAACGCTCTGCGCCCCGTCTGCAATGACAACGATGCCGCGCTCATGACAGAGTCTTGCAATTTCCCTGATATCATTGACACATCCCAGAACATTGGACATCTGCGTGACAGATACGATTTTTGTCCGTTCTGTCAGCACACTTTCCAGCTCCTTTACTCCGATTTTCCCACCTTCGGTACATTCCACATATTTTAAGACTGCCCCTGTCCGTTTCGCAGCCTGCTGCCACGGCACGATATTGCTGTGATGCTCCATAATGCTCACCACGATTTCGTCGCCCGCCGATAACAGCAGCTCGCTTAGACTGTACGCTACAAGATTCAGGCTCTCTGTCGCATTCCTTGTAAAAATGATCTCCTCCGGGCGTCCGGCTTTTATAAAACGCTGCACCGTCCTGCGCGCCTCTTCATAGCACTGTGTCGCCTTTTCGCTCAGTTCATATAAGCCCCTGAGCGGGTTTGCATTATATTTTTCATAAAAATCACGCTCTGCCTCCAGAACGCATGCCGGCTTCTGAGATGTCGCCGCATTATCCAGATAAACTATTCCTTCATTTTGAACAAGCAGCGGAAACTCTTCACGAATCTGTTTCACATCCATCACACGGCTCACCTCCCATAAATCCTCTCACAAGCCAGCGGGTCTTTTCATCCGGTATCTTCTGACAGACTGCTTCTATCTTTGCCCGTGCCATCAGCGCATAGGCTTCTTCTTCACTGATGCCTCTTGCCCGCATATAAAACAATGTCTCTTCATCCATTTCTCCGATAGAAGCTCCGTGACTTCCCTGAACATCCTCCTCCGCACACAATATCAGCGGTATTGTCTGATTGACCACGTCGTCTCCTATCAAAAGCACATCCTCTTTTTCTATGCCGCCGGCTTCAGATGCTCCTTTTCTGAAATCCACCGTTCCTCTGAAAAGCTTAAATGCATCATCTTTCAACACGCCCGAAGCATTTGTGACACTGTCCGTTCTTTTTCCTTCATGCTGCGCCACATAATTCATATCCAGACGCTGCCCTTTTCCCAAAAGATAACCGGTATCGGATAAAAGAGAGCTTCCGTCACCTGAAAGCCTTGTTTTACAACCCTGATATATTCTGCCGCCTCCCAGAAAAATGTGTATCAGCTCTATCCTCGCATTTTCCGCACATACCGCCCCGATATCGTTCAGACACAGAAATCCTTTTCCAAGCCGGTCGATTTGAACCAGCCGCACGAGCGCATTTTTTTCTGCCCGGATCCGGGTCTGCACACTGCAGATTCCTTCTGCATCCTGCGCAGACGCATAGTCCATAATGACTGTCATGCTGCTGTTTTCCTCTGCGATAAGTTCCACCATATCCATCGCCTGAAAGCCGTTTTCATAAACATAAGCCAGTTTCAGCGGCTCCTTTGGTGCAGCTTCCTTTTCCGTTATATATACCTTCGGTGCAAATCCGGAAGCCTCAGCCAGCCTGTCCATATCCGCGCCCATCCCGGTTTCTATCCTGTCTGTTTTATACTGTAAGCGCTCTGTACCATCGGATATCATCCCGTCCGGTATCTCTTCTTTATACAGAGCCTGTCTGTCAGCCCTTACCTGCTTTATCTCCGACTCGTTCATCCGAAGCCAGTTCCATGTTTTTGCAGGAAGGATATTTATTTTCATATCAAGTCCCTGTTCCATCGTTCTCTCCTTTATCCGATACCGCCCTTCATTTCCAGCCGTATCAGATTGTTCATCTCCACTGCGTATTCCAGCGGAAGCTCTTTTGATACATTATCCGCAAAGCCGCTGACTATCATCGCCCGCGCATCGTCCTCGGACATTCCTCTTGACATCAGATAGAACACTGCTTCATCGCTTATCTTTCCAATCTGTGCCTCATGCCCGATATCCGCATCTTTTGTACGGATATCCATCGCCGGTATCGTATCCGAGCGAGAAATATCATCCAGCATCAGCGATTCGCAGGAAACTGAGCTTTTGCTGTGCTTCGCCTGTTTTGTCACCACAACGCTGCTCCGAAACGTGCTTACGCCGCCTCCTTTTGAAATGGAACGGGTATTCATATAGGAAGACGTATTCGGCGCACTGTGTATCACCTTTGCCCCGGTATCCAGATTCTGCCCTTCTCCCGCAAAGGTAATGCCCGTAAACTCAGACCGTGCTCCTTCTCCTGCCAAAAGGCTCGTAGGATACAGATAGGACACATGAGAGCCAAAAGAGCCCGACACCCATTCTATCGTACCGCCCGCTTCCACCTTTGCCCGTTTGGTATTCAGGTTATACATGTTTTTTGACCAGTTTTCAATGGTGGAATAACGAAGCTTTGCATTTTTTCCCACATAAAGCTCCACGCAGCCTGCATGGAGATTTGCCACATTGTATTTCGGAGCGGAACATCCTTCGATAAAGTGCAGATATGCCCCTTCCTCCACAATGATAAGCGTATGTTCAAACTGCCCTGCTCCCGGCGCATTCAGTCGAAAATAAGACTGCAGAGGGATTTCCACTTTTACGCCTGCAGGAACATATACGAAAGAACCTCCGGACCAGACCGCTCCATGCAAAGCGGCAAACTTGTGGTCTCGCGGAGGAACAAGCTTCATAAAATGCTTTTTTACCAGCTCCGCATATTCTCCCGTCAGTGCACTCTCCATATCCGTATAGACAACTCCCTGCGCCGCCACTTCCTCCCGGACATTGTGATAAACAAGCTCGGAATCGTACTGCGCACCCACGCCAGCCAGCGATTTGCGCTCTGCATCCGGAATCCCCAGCGCTTCAAATGTGTTCTTGATATCGTCCGGTACCTCCGTCCATTTGCCCTTCATCGGCGTATTGGAACGCACATAGGTGACGATTTCATCCATATTCAGCCCTTCTATGGACGGTCCCCAGTCAACCATTGGGGTCTTGTTATAAATATCCAAACAATCCAGCCGAAACTGACGCATCCACTCCGGATCATGCTTTTCTCTGGAAATCTGTTCCACGATATCAGCAGTCAATCCCTGATTTACCTTATACATATCCCTTTCATCATTACGGATATCATAAATACTGCGATTGACATCCTCTATATATGTTTTTTCCTTCATGAAATTCTCCCTTTATCTCCGGAACACTTTTGCTTTTATTCACCCGGTATATTTCTCAAAGCCGTTTTCATTGATATGCTCTACCAGCTCCGCACTTCCTGTCGTCACCATTTTTCCGTCTGCCAGCACATGTGCCACATCAACTTTTAAAGATTCCAGAATACGGGTACTGTGCGTGATAATGAGCAGGGAGCCGTTTCCGCTTTTCTGGAACTCCTCAATTCCTTTGGAAACCGTCCGCACTGCATCTACATCCAGACCGGAATCCGTTTCATCCAAAATCGCAAGCTGCGGCTTTAACATCAAAAGCTGCAAAATCTCCGCTTTTTTCTTTTCGCCGCCGGAAAATCCCACATTCAGGTCACGATCCGCATAGGACGGATCCATCTGAAGCACTTCCATTGTTTTTTTCAGCTCCTTGCGGAATTCCCACGGGCGTATCCTCTCTCCTGTCCGCTGCTCCAGCGCATTTCTCAAAAAATTACCGAGCGTGATTCCCGGAATTTCCAACGGATTCTGAAAGGACAAAAAGATTCCCGCTTTTGCCCGCTTGTCCGCCGTCATATCCGTAATATCCTCTCCGTCAAAAAGGATTTTCCCGCTCTCTATCCGATAACGGGGGCTTCCCATCAGCGCATAGCCCAACGTCGATTTACCCGCACCGTTCGGCCCCATTAATACATGGGTTTCACCCCTGTTGATTTCCAGATTTACACCATGCAGGATTTCTCCGTCCTCTACGCTTACTACAAGATCCTTTACACAAAGCAGCTGCTGTGCCGTCATATTCTTTCCTCCATCTTCTGTTCTCACAGATATTTTCCTTTTTATCGCTGTGACTGTAAATATACCTGATTTTTAATTCCTATTTATTTGGTAGGTTTTAACTGTATACTACTATAAATCATATGATGGAAAAATGCAAGAGGTAATTCCTATAATTTTTATAGGTTTTTAAAGAAACGAATCAACCTCTATTGCATACAGCCTTACTTCATCAATTCTGTAACAATATTCAGCAATCTCCTCGCGCCGGGAAGGCGTTACCTCAAATATCATCTCTTCAACACCATATATTTTCCCGACGTTCTCCCGGTTCAAAAACCAGTCCGCTTCAGAAGGACGCGCATAACAGCGCAGCCAGTTCTTTTCCTTAATATTCCGAAATCCCTGTGCCAGATACCAGCGGTTTGCAGCCTCATCTTCCTGAGTCCATACTTCACAGTATTTGACTTTCTTTTGCAAAAGCTGTTTCTTTGCCTCATTCCACAAAGAATCCGCCACATGATTTCTCCGGTATTCCGGCAGCACCGCCAAATGCCAGATAACAGCCCCTCTTTGTTTCCCAGCCACACATAAATCTCCGGCTTTCGTTTCTATTTCAACATCGAGCAGCCCTATGATTTTTCCATCATCCTCTGCCACAAGGCAAATTGAATCATTCTCATAAAGCTCTCGTTTTGTGAAAACATCATTGTAATAGGAGCAATCCAAAAACGAAATGACCCTGCACCGCAGCCAGTCCCGCTCGTCACTCTCTTCACATTTTCTGACGACCACTAATCTCTCCTCCTTATTTATCCCTGCTTTTATTGCTGTGTCATTCAGCCGTTCCTGAATTGTCAACATTTTCTTTATCGGCCTGTATTGTGCATCCGCATGTATTCTATCGTATCACATTAAAGCATAAGCCGGCGAATCGTTCCGCCGGCTTACTTTTTACGTTTCTGTATTCACATATGTAAGATTTCGGTGTTATCCGATGAACATCGCATCCCCGAACGAAAAGAACCGATACTTCTCCCGCACCGCTTCTTCATAGGCGGAAAGCACATGATCCCTGCCTGCAAATGCAGAAACAAGCATTACGAGCGTCGATTCCGGCAGATGGAAGTTTGTAATAAGTCCGTCCATCACCTTAAAACGGTACCCCGGATAAATAAAAATATCCGTATTGCCGCTGCAGGCTTCCATATGTCCGTTCTCATCCGCCGCACTCTCCACCGTACGGCAGCTGGTTGTCCCGACACAGATGACCCTGTGTCCGTTTTCTTTGGCGCGGTTTATCTTATCCGCAGCTTCTTTTGTCACCTGATACGCCTCTGTGTGCATATGGTGCTCCAGCACGTTGTCCACCTTGACCGGACGGAATGTGCCGAGGCCCACATGGAGCGTCACATAGGCGATATCCACGCCCATCTCCTGTACCTTCTGCAAAAGCTCCTGCGTAAAATGAAGCCCTGCCGTAGGCGCCGCCGCAGAACCGTCAAACTTTGCATAAACTGTCTGATAACGGTTTTTATCCTGAAGCTTGTGTGTGATATAGGGAGGCAACGGCATTTCTCCAAGAGAATCCAGCACCTCTTCCCATATCCCCTCATAGAAAAACTGTACGAGGCGGTTTCCATCCTCCTGTACCTCTTTGATCTCGGCACGAAGTCTTCCGTCGCCGAACACGACCTTCGCTCCCGGGCGCAGCTTTTTGCCCGGCTTTACAAGCGTTTCCCACACATCGTTTTCCAGCCGCTTTAACAATAAAATCTCCACGGCCGCGCCGGTATCCTCCTTCGTCCCGAGCAGACGCGCCGGAATCACGCGCGTGTTGTTCAGCACCAGACAGTCTCCGGGCTTTAAAAAGGAACATATCTCCTTAAAAATATGATGGGACGTCTCCCCCGTCTGCCGGTTCATCACCAGCAGACGGGAAGCGCTCCTGTCCTCCAGAGGATCCTGCGCGATAAGCTCCTTTGGAAGGTCAAAATAATAATCGGAAGTTTTTAATCCGTCCATTACAGACACGCTTTCTCCAAAAATGCCACATAGCCGCATTTTGTTTCATAAATATCCGCTTTGCTCGTTGCCTCCCAGGGAGCATGCATGGAAAGCACCGCAACACCGCAGTCTATCACATTCATGCCGTACAGCGCCAGAATGTAAGCGATTGTTCCGCCGCCGCCCACATCGACCTTGCCCAGCTCTGCGGTCTGGAATGCAACGCCCGCCTCATCCATGATAGCGCGGATGTGAGCCACATACTCTGCATTCGCATCGTTGGAACCGGATTTTCCTCTCGCGCCGGTAAATTTATTGAATACCATACCGCGTCCGAAAAATGCGGAATTCTTTTTCTCAAAGCAGGAAGCATAAGAAGGGTCAAAAGCAGCGCTCACATCGGAGGAAAGCATGTTGGAAGCTGCAAGGCATCTTCTCACGTTTAACTCGCTGTACTCTCCTGCCAGCTCCATTACCTCTGCAACGGTATTTTCAAAGAAACGGGACTGCATACCGGTTGCGCCTACGCTTCCGATTTCTTCCTTATCCACAAGGATACAGCATGCGGTACGCTCGGTCTGACCGATCTCCAGCATCGCCATCAGAGATGTATACGCGCATACGCGGTCATCCTGACCATAGCCCAGTACCATGCTCCTGTCAAAGCCTGCCTCGCGCGCTTTGCCAGCAGGAACGACTTCAAGCTCTGCGGAAAGGAAATCTTCCTCTTCGATACCATAATTATCTGCCAGAAGCTTTAACACGCCGGCCTTTACCGCTTCCTTTTCCTCTCCTGCAAGGGGCTTGCTGCCGACTATCAGGTCCAGTGCCTCGCCTTCTACTACCTTCGCTGCCTTCTTCTCCATCTGTTCACCGGACAGATGAACGAGCAGATCGGAAATGAAAAATACCGGATCATCATCGTTTTCACCAATATTTATCTCCACGATGGAACCGTCCTTTTTTGCCACAACTCCGTGCAGCGCCAGAGGCAGAGCCACCCACTGATATTTCTTGATACCGCCGTAATAATGCGTATCCAGCAATGCGAAATCGGAATCCTCATACAGCGGATTCTGCTTGATATCCAGTCTGGGAGAATCGATATGAGCGCCCAGAATGTTCAGACCTGCCGTCGTGGGCTTTGTTCCCATCTGGAACATTACAACCATTTTATTCATCAGTACCGCATATACCTTATCACCTGCGGACAGCTTTTTGCCCTCTTTTACCAGCTCGGGAAGCTCTCTGTAGCCTGCTGCCTCTATCTGATTTACGATCGTATCAACGCACTCGCGCTCAGTCTTTCCGTTGTCCAGAAATTCCATATAGCCTTTTGCCAAGGCATCTACCTTTGCAGACGTTATCTCATCATATTCTTTCCACACGTTTTTACGTTCCATTATTTTTTACTCTCCTTGCGTTTTTTCTTTGTCTCGCCAAGTACGGAGCGTACCAGCTCCTTTGCCCGCGGCACTTCCTCATCGTGGATGCGGAAGGTACACACGGTCTTTTGCACCGGTGAAAACAGCTTCTGCAAAAATCCTTTATCCTCAAAATGACAGCAATAGGAAATCCGGTTTGCCAAAAGTATCCTCTCGACCTTCTCCTTTGTCGCCAAATCGTATACTTTGCAGAAATCCACTTCATTATTGATCGGTCCTACCGTAACTGACCTTTTTTCCATTGTTCCCTCCATGCCGCAGCGCAAAGCGTTTACTGGCGCAGCTCGATACCCAGTCCTTCCAGACCGTTTAAAATCTTCTTCATGGCAGCCGTGATATCTGCGTCCTCCAGTGTTCTGTCTTTTGCACGGAATGTCAGCGTATACGCCATGGATTTGTAGCCTTCTTTGATCTGTTCCCCTTCATAAATATCAAACAGGGAATAGCTTTCCATTATCTTTCCGCCGCGCTGCGTCAGGATATTCTCTATCTGACCCGCCAGCACCGTTTTCGGAACAACCATGCTGATGTCCCTTGTTACCGCAGGATATTTTGCAATTCCTTCGTATTTGCGGTCAAAAGAAGCCTTCTCTACGATGCAGGGCATATCCAGAACTGCCAGATATGCTCTCTGACCGATATTGTAGTTTGCAAGTACCTTAGGATGTACTTCGCCCACATAGCCGATCACAGTGCCGCCATATACCACATTTGCCTGACGGCCAGGGTGCAGCCACGGCTTACCGGCTTCCGGATCATACTGCGGCTTTTCATTCATTCCCACATGCTCCAGGAATTCTTCCACAACGCCTTTCATCGTAAAGAAATCACCTTCTCCGTAAAATCCAAGCGTAAACTGCATCCGTTCATCGGGAAGCTCTGTCAGCGGCAGCGCCTTCGGCAGATAAACATTTCCCAGCTCATAAAGACGTACATCCTTATTGCGGCGGTTATAGTTGGTAGAAAGGCTGTTCAGCATACCGTTTAAGGATGTGGTGCGCATCACAGAATAATCCTCTCCTAAAGGATTTGAAATCGTCACCGTCCTGCGAAGCTCACTGTCTGCCGGAATAAGCAGCTTATCAAATACCTTCGGGCTCTCAAAGGAATAGCACATTCCCTGTGAAAATCCACAATATTCCGCAATATCCCTTGCCTTCTGCTCCACCCGTTCCTTAAAGGAAATCTTTCCGGTCGTTGCTTCGCCGGAGGGAAGCGTGGTAGGTATCCTATCGTATCCGTAAAAACGGGCAACTTCCTCTGCGATATCCGCAAAGCCTTCCAAATCCTGGCGGAAAGAAGGTACCACGATCTCGTTGGACGCCTCGTCATAAGCAAGCTCGATGCGTGCAAAATATTCCAGCATTTCCTCTTTGGAAATATCCGTCCCAAGGAAATGATTTATCTTTTCAGGCTCGAACGCGATACGGCGCAGAGGCTTTAAAGGCTGGCATACATCGACCATTCCTCCGACTACCTCACCGCAGCCCAGCTCCTCTATCAGCTGGCAGGCGCGGTCTATCGCCGCAGCTGCATTTACAGGGTCAAGACCTTTTTCAAAAATACCGGAGGCCTCTGTTCTCATGCCGATACGCTTTGCGGATTTACGGATGTTGGGACCGTTAAAAGTCGCCGCCTCAAACAGAACCGTTTTTACATCATCCGTTATCTTGCTGTTTTCACCGCCCATGATACCTGCAATACCGACTTCTTTCTCCGCATCGCAGATCATCAGTACATTGCTGTCCAGCTTCCGCATCTGACCATCCAGAGTTTCAAATTCGCTGCCGTCTTTTGCGCGGCGCACGATTATCTTGTTTCCTGCTATCTTATCCATGTCATATGCATGCATCGGCTGGCCGTACTCTGCCATCACGTAGTTGGTGATATCAACCAGATTGTTTATCGGACGGATACCTGCAGCTGCCAGACGACGCTGCATCCACTTCGGACTCGGGGCGATTTTGATATTTTTGCAGACGCGAGCGCAATATCTCGTACAAAGGTCGGTGTCCTCCACTTCGACACTTACATAATCATTCACGTCCTCGCCGTTCTCACGTACGGTCACCTCCGGTGCGCAGAAGGGCTTTCTGAATGTTGCCGCCGCCTCTCTTGCAATACCTAAAATTCCGTAGCAATCCACACGGTTGCTTGTGATCTCATATTCAAATACAGTATCGCGAAGCCCCAGCGCCTCCACAGCATCCGCGCCCACTTCCGCATCCTCTTCAAAAATATAGATACCGCTTTCAGGCGCTTCCGGATACATCTCCCGGCTGCTGCCCAGCTCCTCCACAGAACACATCATCCCGGCAGAAGGAATGCCTCTTAACTTGCCTGCCTTTATCTCGATGCCATCCTCCGGCAGCGGGCCGCCGTCATGTCCCCCGGCAACCTTTCCTCCGTCCAGAACAACAGGCACCTTGTCTCCCACCTTCACATTGGAAGCTCCTGTCACAATCTGAATTTTCTCTGTTCCTACATTAACCTGGCAAACGATGAGCTTGTCCGCATCGGGATGCTTCTCAATCTCCTCTATCTGACCTATCACGATTTTTTCCAGATTTTTGTCGAGACGCTCAAAGCCTTCCACCTTTGTACCGCTCAATGTCATCGCGTCGAAATACTCCTGGTCTGTACAGGAAAGGTCGGGCACATATGCTTTGATCCATGATAATGCTGTATTCACTCTTCTCTCTCCTTTCCCTTAAAACTGCTTTAAAAATCTTGCATCGTTTTCATAAAGCAGACGCATGTCGTCAATCTCATATTTTAACAGGGCGATACGCTCCAGTCCCATGCCGAAAGCGAATCCTGAATATTCTTCCGGATCGATGCCGCTCATTCTGAGTACCCTCGGATGTACCATGCCGCAGCCCAGAATTTCTATCCAGCCGGAACCCTTACAGAAACGGCACCCCTTGCCGCCGCACTTAAAGCAGCTCACATCCACTTCTGCACTGGGCTCTGTAAACGGAAAATGGTGCGGACGGAATTTAACTTTTGTAGACTCACCAAACAGCTCTTTTGCAAACTCTGCCAGTGTTCCTTTCAAGTCGGAAAATGTAATATTCTTGTCGATGACAAGTCCCTCTATCTGATGGAAGGAAGGGGAATGGGTCGCATCCACTTCATCGGAACGGAATACTCTGCCGGGCGCTATCATCCTGATAGGCAGCTTGCCCTTTTCCATTGTACGCACCTGCACCGGAGAGGTCTGTGTCCGCAGCACTATCTCATCGTTGATATAAAAAGTATCCTGCTCATCTCTTGCGGGATGGTCCTTCGGGATATTGAGCGCTTCAAAGTTGTAGTAATCCTTTTCTACTTCCGGTCCCTCAACAACCTCATAGCCCATACCCACGAAAATACGCTCTACCTCTTCCAGCGCAATGGTGTTTGGATGACGGTGACCTACCTGATTCTTTTTGGAAGGCAGCGTCACATCCAGCACCTCTTCTTTTAAACGCGCCTCCAGCGCCAGGTCTTCCAGACGACTCTTTTCTGTCTCCAGTGCCTTCTCTATCTCGGCACGGACTTCATTCACCATCTGTCCTACCTTCGGACGATCCTCTGCCGCCACGTCCTTCATGCCCTTTAACAGCTCCGTCAGCGCGCCTTTTTTGCCAAGTACGCCGACTCTGACTTCATTGAGACGCTCCAGATTCCCGGCTGTTTCAATCTGTGCCAGGACTTCTTCTCTTAATTTCGCCAATTTCTCTTTCATCAGCAATCTCCTTTCCTTACTGCACAGGGACTGCTCCTGTAAACAGGATCAAAATTTCTATAAAATAAAAAAGTCCCTGATATATAATCAGGGACGAAAAATCTTCCGCGGTACCACCCTCGTTCCCGCATACTGCGGGCGCTTCATTACGGGCGTAACGTGCCCTCTACGGTTTGACCTACTCAGAGACACAGCTCCTTCAGCCAGACGGCTCCGGTGGGAATTTCACATCATTCTGCATGGAAAAGCTCCCAGCCTGCGGCTTTTCCTCTCTGTCTGTCTGTTGCAGATGCTACTGACACCTTCACGGCCTTTGCACTATGTTCTATATTTTAAGAAATCCCGCCACAAAAGTCAATACTATTTCTGCATGATTTCACTCCGGAACAATCCCGCGAACCGGTTGATATGTGCTCCCACGAGCAAAAGATACATACAAAAGTACAGCCACATCATAATGACAACGATTGTTGAAAGACTTCCATACAGTCCAAAATCATTGAAGTTTTCAATATAAATGGAAAATCCCCATGAAAACAGGTTCCAGCTCACCGCCGCAAACAGTGCTCCCGGAATCTGGCTTTTAGGCTCCTGCTTCACATTCGGCAGATAAGCATATATGACCATAAATACCACGATCAGTATCCCCCAGGAAAACAAAGGCTTCAAATGCATGACCAGATCTACTATTCCGTTCAGCATCGGGATGTGCTCACCCAGAATGCGCACAAGCGTATTTCCAAACACCATCAGCACCAGTGACAATAATAATACTCCCAGAAAAATGACGGTGTAAAAAGACGCCAGAATCCTCTGAAACACATAATTTCTGTCCTCTACGACTCCGTTCATCGCATTTAATCCCCGTATCAGTGCCAGCATTCCTTTTCCGGCAGACCACACCGTCACCACAGCCGCGATGCTCGTCACGCCCACTGTGCTGTTGTACAGAGAATCTATCAGCCCGCTCATCACTGGGACAAGCGGCATCGGCATCACCTCCGCCACTCCCCTCAAAAGATCCGATTTCTCCAGAGAGGTATAAGGCAGTAAGGAACAAAGCAGGATGATGATCGGTATCAATGATAAAAACATAAAATACGCCGCGCAGGACGCGTGGGCGTTTACATTTGATTTGGACATATGTCTTGCAAAGCCCCGAAGCAGGCGGATCGCTTTTTTCATGTTACACCGTTCCTTTTCTGTTCTTTTATGACTGCTCCGTTTCATAGATGCTGCGCAGTCTGCATCCTTTATAAAAAAAGCCCAGGATGCCTTCCGCATCTATCGACTGCAGGGCCATATTGCGCGCCCCGTTCTGGGAAAGTCCGACGCCATGGCCAAATCCTCCGCCATTTAGGGTATATCCTACCACAAAACCGTCTTTTTTGGAAGTCTCGATTGAAAAAAATGCACTGGGGATCATCATTCCTGCCCCGGCAGAGCTTCCGTCCTGACGGATCACCTCCGTTTTGCCATCGCAGAGCGCATATCTGATGTTATGTTCGGTCCTCACAAGCAGCGATGCATTTTCTCCCTCTATCAAAAGCTTTGAAGCCACGCCTCCCGGTCCACGCTCTATCACGGAAATCTCCCTTATCTTTCCAGGTTCCGGCGGCGTCTGTTCCTCCCATGAACCGCCCTCCTGCATTGTCAAAACGCCATCCTGATCCGCTGCCTGACGCTTTTTCAGCGCCTCAGCCAGCCGCTCTGTCTCCAGCTGTTCCACCCGATAGCTCCAACGGTACCATGGCTCTTTTGCCTCATAAAAATTTACGTCCGCCGTGCGTATAAATCCGTCAAATATCTCATTCTGCGAAAGCAGCGCCGCCTGGTCCATAACAGGCGCCATTACCGCAGCGATATCCTGCTGCCTGGAGGCAAGCGTCAGCGACATATTTCCGGTATTGACCGCCTGTGCCATCAGATACGGATGCTCCGCGCTCCCGCTCTCCCATACGGAAGCATCCGTACCATAACCGCAGGAAGTTGAATAATAATAAGTCTGTGCCAGCCCGTCCCCATAATAAAGCACCTGTCCGGCTGTCTCCTTTACTGCCCTTGTGGTATCCGCATTTTCTTCTATATTGTTATAGACCTGAAATGCCGCGCTGTCATCCACATGTGCCCCGTACCGCGCAAGCCCCGCATGGCACATTTTATCATAGGCATATGTCCGGGCGCATATCGCCTGGCTTTTCAGCGCCTCCAGCGGATAAGAGGACGGCATCTCGCTTGGAACCACTGCATACAGATATTCCTCCAAAAGTACCTCATTGATGACCAGAACCCCCTCTTCTCCTTTGACCAGCTCCAGCTTTCCTCTGTATGACGGCGTTCCCTGCGAACGTCCTACATTTTCCAGTCTGACCCGTCCGGTCAAAACCTCCGGTTCTACAACGATACGGCTGTTTTCTGCAAACAGCGGACTGTCCTCCGCAATTTCCATCGTCTCTCCTGCGGAAATCCGCTGTTGTTTTTCATCCTCCCCTGTCCCTGACCTGACTGTGCATTCGCAGTCCGGCGTCAATACGACCTTTTCATGCCATGCTCCGCCAGAATCCGTAGTTTTTACGAGCACACGTATCGCTTCCATCCGCTCTCTGCGCGGTACCAGCGCCGCTTCTATCACGCCGTCCTCCACCACAAAATCGGTGAAGGCATATCCAATCTTTAACTCGGAAACCGAAAGCTGCCTGGGCGTATCATACAGCCGATATGCCTTTATTTTATCTGAAAGAGGATAAACGCCGTGCCCTTCGACCTCAGCGCCCACCTCCGTCACACTCAGAAGCCTCCCTGAAATTTTTTCATCTTTGCTTACTGCCTTTGTCAAAACACCCATTTTAAAAGTCAGGTCACATATCCTGTCACAGCTTTTCCTGAAATCCTCCGAAATTTCTTCCGCTCCTCCCGGCAAAAGAATTTCAAACCCGTTCCAGAAACAGCGGATTTCATCCTTTGCTTCCATGACCCATATATTTTCAAACGTTACCGGACCGTTTTCTGCTTCCCGCAGGGCATACAGACCGCCGTCTCTTGCGACTGCGCTGATGCGGCGGCACGACAGCTCCTGTGCCCCAAATCGGTTCGCAAAAAAATGCCACCGGCTTCCGTCTGAAGCTGCGAGCTCCTGCACTGACAACGCCTTTCCGTCTGAGTCTATCGCCCGTTCCCCTGATGCCAGCACCTCCAGCTCCACATCCTGTATCCTATTTTCCGGGTCATAGTATTTCCTTGCCCGGTCAAACCACTCATACCAGTCTGACGCCGTGACCCGCTCCTTTTTGTGATATACGCCTCCCCCAAACATCTCCCGGCTCTCCGGCAGACGGGAAAATATCTGTTCTGCCTGTTCCCAGGTCAGATAACCGTTTCCATCGGAAAAATCCATCCTGTAAAGCGTCTCCAAAAGTGCGTCTGCATCTGGAATTCCCGTCTCCTTTTCCGCGACGTTTTTCCTGTTTCCATCTTCTGCGCCGTCCTTGCTGCTCCTTTCTGCACTGTCCGCTAAAAGCCATGCCAGATTTCCCGCCTCCTGAAGCGGGATATATGTATCAGTCCGTTCCTTTATCGGCTCTGCCGCCTGCCTCACCGTATATCCTGCCAGATACAGAAGGCAAAAGCAGCCCGCCAAAACAACCAGCCCCTTTCCAAACAGCTTTATCCTGTCCAGAACCCGCCTGTGCCTCCTGCTGCGCGCCATAATGTCCCGTCCCCTGCCGCGTCCGACATGATTTTCTCCGTTTTTCCTGCCACGGTTTCCCACAAATTCCCTCCCGCCTCAAAAAGAGTTGACGTTCACTGGCTTGCCAGCAAACAGTAACAAAAAATATGCTGCCTGCGTATCAGATTATGCGAGTATACTTTTTGTATGACAGGAAAAAGAGATTCCTGCCGTATTAAAAAGTGTGCACCTTGGCGCACACCCGCGCCGAGCGCGGTCGCGTCAGCGATAATTTCGCCGCGCGCAAGTGCGTATAAAAAAGCAGCCCTTTCGGACTGCTCTTTATCTTTAGTATATCCCCAAGATGACGCCCCCTGTATTCTGACTCCTAGCCGATGCTAGGTGGGTAACCGCAACCGGCGCTTCTGCCTTCCCCTGCGCAATGAGGGCTTGACATCCACCCGGCAATATAGGAATCCCGTTTAAAGTAAATGTAGGTTCAAAACAACAGGGGTCATCGTTCATCTCAGGTTGATTCTATTATATCCAATCTTTCCGAAAAAAACAACAGGAATTTATATCCGAAATTGCATACATCATTTTTGGCACTTTTTCCGCTTATCTCTCCGCTCTCATCGGGTTATTCAGAAAGTCTTCATACGCCATCCGGATCCCATCCTCTAACTCCGTGGAATAGCTCCAGCCCAGATTTTTCAGCTTTGAAACATCCAGAAGCTTACGCGGCGTACCGTCCGGTTTCGTATGGTCCCAGTTGATCCGGCCCGTATAACCGATGACCTTTGCCGTCAGCTCCGTCAGCTCCTTTATCGTCAGCTCCTTACCTGTTCCGACGTTTACCGTTTCATTCCCGGAATAATGATTCATCAAAAATACGCACGCATCCGCCAGGTCATCCACATACAAAAACTCCCTGAGCGGCGTTCCCGTTCCCCAGCAGGTCACTTCCTCTGCACCGGCTACCTTTGCCTCATGAAAGCGGCGTATCAGCGCAGGGAGCACATGGCTGTGGGTCGGATGATAATTGTCGTTAGGGCCGTACAAATTCGTCGGCATCGCCGAAATGTAGTCAGCGCCATACTGACGGTTTAAATATTCGCAATATTTTAGCCCGGAGATTTTTGCAAGTGCGTACGCCTCGTTCGTCTTCTCCAGCTCCGATGTCAAAAGACAGCTCTCCGGCATCGGCTGGGGCGCCATCCTCGGATAAATGCAGGAGGAGCCTAAAAACAGAAGCTTTTTGCACTGATTTTTCCATGCGGAATGAATGACGTTCATCTCCAGCGTCATGTTGTCATACATGAAATCCGCCAGCGCCTCCTGATTTGCAACGATGCCTCCCACCTTTGCAGCCGCCAGAAATACATAATCAGGCTTTTCCTTTTCAAAAAAATCCTCTACCTCCTGCTGTCTGCACAAATCCAGCTCCTTATGCGTCCGCGTGATGATATTATGATATCCGGCTTTTTCGAGTGCGCGGACGATAGCGGAGCCCACCATGCCGCGATGTCCTGCCACATAGATTTTTGCTTCTTTTTCCATCATGATACTCGTCCCCTCCGTCTTACTCCGCATCCTTTACCGCTTTTTCCCGCTTCGCTATCATGCGGTCATGCTCTGCCATGATGCGTACCAGCTCTTCATAGGAGGTCTTCTGCGGATTCCAGCCGAGCACCGTTTTTGCCTTGGTCGGGTCTCCCCACAGATTGTCCACATCGGTTGGCCGAAACCATGCCGGATTCACGCATACGAGCATTTTTCCTGTTTTGGCGTCATAGCCCTTTTCCTCCAGCCCTTCGCCCTCCCAACGGAGTTCGATGCCGTTTGCCGCAAACGCTTTTTCCGTAAAATCACGAACCGTATGCTGCTCCCCCGTAGCAATGACAAAATCCTCCGGCACATCATGCTGCAGTATCATCCACATGCACTCCACATAATCCTTTGCATAGCCCCAATCCCGCTTGGAGTCCATATTTCCCAGCTCCAGATGATCCTGAAGTCCCTCTGCGATACGTCCTGCCGCCAGCGTGATCTTCCTTGTTACAAAATTTTCTCCCCGACGCTCAGACTCATGATTAAACAGGATACCGTTTACCGCAAACATCCCGTACGCTTCCCGATATTCCTTTGTTATCCAGAAGCCATACTGCTTTGCCACCGCATAGGGGCTGTAAGGATGAAACGGCGTCGTCTCCCGCTGAGGGACTTCTTCTACCTTGCCGTAAAGCTCGGATGTGGACGCCTGATATATCTTCGTCTTCTTGGTCAGTCCCAAAATACGCACCGCTTCCAGAATCCGCAGGACGCCGAGAGCATCCACATCGCCGGAATATTCCGGTACGTCAAAGGAAACCTGTACATGCGACTGCGCTGCCAGATTATATATTTCATCCGGCTGCACCATGCCGATAATACGTATCAGAGAAGAAGAATCAGAGAGGTCGCCGTCATGCAGCGTCACCGCATTTGCCGCTATCAGATGGTCTATTCTTGCCGTATTGGATATTGAAGCTCTCCGGGTGATACCGTGTACCTCATATCCCTTTTCCAGAAGGAACTCTGCCAGATAAGAGCCGTCCTGCCCTGTGATACCTGTAATAAGCGCTTTTTTCATATCTAAAAATTCCTTTCCATATCTGCTTTATTTTCTATGATTTTACCGGAATCCCACCCGGTTTATAAGTGCATATCTTGCAATGCACTAGCATTATCTTGACTTTTTTGATATACTGAGAAAAAAGGAGGCGCTCATGGACACATCTCTTTTTACCGGAAATCTGGTGGAAACCAGACGCATCTTATACACCCCTTCCGCCTTTGCCCGGTCAAACCTCATACATTTACAGGAAACGGGCACCCTGAGAGCAAAAAAGCCTCACATAAGCCGAAGGGAAAACCTCTCTTCCTATCTGTGTTTCATCGTTCTGGAAGGCTCAGGGAAACTGACCTATGAGAACACAGAGTATGTTCTTAATGCCGGCGACTGCGTCTTTTTGGACTGTAAAAAACCTTATATGCACTGTTGCTCAGAAAACCTCTGGACATTAAAATGGGCACATTTTTACGGTCCGAATATGGGCGCTGTCTATGAAAAATACGCCCAGCGCGGCGGCTGCGCCTGTTTTCACCCAAAGAGCCTTACGCCCTATGACCGTATTCTCTCCCGCCTCTATGATATCGCCGCATCGTCCGACTATGTGCGGGACATGAAAATTTTCGAGCAGCTGGCAGCCCTGCTCTCCCAGCTCATGGAGGACAGCTGGAATCCCGAAAACCGCCAGTCCCGTTCCTCACGCAAGTGCGACCTGCAGGAGGTTAAGGATTATCTTGACTTTCATTATGCAGAACAGCTCAGGCTCGATCAGCTCTCTGAACGCTTTTTTATCAATAAATTTTATCTGACGCGCATTTTTAAAGAGCAGTTCGGCGTTTCTATCAACGCCTACCTGCTCTCCTTACGCATCACCCATGCAAAACAGCTCCTGCGTTTTTCAAATCTGTCCATTGAAAAAATAGGGCTGGAGTGCGGCATGAGCGATGCCAATTATTTTTCACGGATGTTTAAAAAGATAGAAGGCATATCTCCCGGTGAATACCGAAGACAATGGCAGCCCTAAAAGACTGCGTACAGGGATACAGCCTGATTCAGACTTCCCTTGTCGCCTCTTTGAGCCACTCTGCCTCTTCCTCTGTCAGATAAGGGGTTATTTTCTCCCTCACCTGAGCATGATAGCGGTTTAAACGCTCAATATCTTTGGGCTGCATGATAGAAGTATCAATCGCATCCAGATCGATAGGTGCCCATGTGAGCGTCTCAAAATCCATAAACTGGCCGTCTCCGTTTTTCTCGGCATTTCTGGCCACCATCACGTTTTCGATGCGGATACCATGACTGCCTTCGATATAAACGCCCGGCTCGTTCGTCACATCCATTCCGGCCTCAATGACCGCTTCCTTCTGTCCCTCCACATATCTCCAGCGGATTCCCTGAGGACCTTCATGTACGTTCAGGATATAGCCGACGCCATGGCCCGTTCCGCACTTATAGTCAATATTCCGGTCCCAAAGGGGCTGACGCGCCAGAATATCAAGATTGCGTCCTGAGCAGCCGTATAAGAAACGCGCATCCGAAAGCTGCAGCATTCCCATCGCCACCGCTGTGTAATGCTCCTTTATTTCCTGTGAAACAGGTCCGAGCACGATAGTTCTTGTCACGTCTGTCGTCCCGCCCAGATACTGACCGCCGGAATCCACCAGCAGCATCCCTTCCGGTGCAAGCTCCGCATAGCTTTCCTGCGTCGCCTCATAATGCATCATTGCCGCATTTGCGCCGTAAGCGCTGATCGTAGGGAAAGACAGGTCCAGATAACCGTCTATCTGTGCTCTCAGTCCGTCCAGATACATCGCTGCCGAATATTCCGTCATCGGAAGCTTTCCGATATTATTCTTGACCCAGTAAATAAATTTGCATACCGCAGCGCTGTCTTTTAAATAGACCTCACGCATATGGGAAAGCTCGGTATCGTTTTTCACCGCCTTCAAAAGCTCTGTCGGGTTCGGAGCATCCGCTATCTTTGCCCTGCCGGACAATATCTTATAGAATGCATAGCTCACATTTCCTTCATCGCACATCACAGTTTCCGGAAGCGGGCAGCTTTCGAGAAATGCAGCCGTCTCTTCATAAGCATGCAGGACGATTCCATACTTGTCCGCATGGCTTCTTAATTCCTCCGTCACTTCCCCGTCCTGAATAAACAAATGGCTCTCCTTATCTGTCAGATACGCATAAGAAAGCGCCACCGGATTGCATTCCACATCCGCTCCACGGAAATTGAACAGCCACATCAGGTCGTCCAGCTTACTTAAAAACAACGCGCCTGCGTCCTTTTCCTCCATCTTTTTACGTACATCCGCCAGCTTTTCTTCAACGGTGCGTCCAAATACAGCTTCATCCGGCACAATAACGGGATGGCAGGGAAGCTGAGGACGATCCTTCCATACAAGATCTGCCAGGTCTTTTCCATAGGAGAGCTTTATGCCTTCCTCTGTCAAAAGCTTTTCCAGCTTCACGCCGAAATGTGTGTCGACCACTCTGCCGTCAAAGCCGAGCGTCTGTCCTTTTTCCATCTTTTCCTTCAAAAACTCTTCTTTGGTCGGAACCCCCTCCTCCAGCATCCGGTACAGGGTCACGCCCGTTCCGGCAAGCTCACGCTCCGCCTGGATAAAATATCTTCCGTCCGTCCACAGTCCGGCTTCCTCCTGCCCTACAATGAGCGTGCCGTTAGAGCCCGAAAATCCACACAGATATTCCCTTACTTTAAAATAATCGTCTACATACTCTGAATTATGGAAATCCGCTGTCGGAACCATATACCAGTCCACACCGTTTTCACGCATGACTTCTCTGAGCGCTGTGAGACGTTCACATATTTTCTCGTTTGCCATAAGTTTCTTCCTCCTTACATTCGACGCAAAATTATCTCTTTTTTTGTGCCGTTATCTTTCATCATACCCACTTCAAAAATCCTTGTCAAGCTTGCCTTTTTTCTGTCCATCCGTTACAATAAGACCAGCCGTTGAACAATAACAAAATATCACTCCTGACAAAGAAAGGAAGCGTTCATTATGACAAATCAGGAAATTTTATCCCATATCGACCATACCCAGTTAAAACCATTTGCCGTCTGGGAGGACATTCGCACGCTCTGTGAAGAAGCGATCCGGTTCGGCACCGCCTCCGTATGCATTCCCCCTGCATACATCGCCCGTGCCCATGAGGAATTCCCGGAGCTGAACCTGTGTACCGTTGTCGGTTTTCCGCTGGGATACAGCGTTACCTCTGCCAAGGAAGCCGAAATACGACAGGCTCTTTCGGATGGGGCAAATGAAATAGATATGGTAGTCAACATAAGCGATGTCAAAGACCACCGCTATGAACAGGTAGAGGAAGAGATACGCGCACTCAAAAAATGCTGCGGCAGCCATATTTTAAAAGTCATCGTGGAAACCTGCTATCTTTCCGAAGAAGAAAAGATCGCCATGTGCCATGCTGTGACAAATGCCGGCGCCGACTATATCAAAACATCCACCGGCTTTGGAACCGGCGGAGCAACACTGGAGGACGTGCGTCTTTTCAAAGCAAACATCGGCCCTGACGTCAAGATAAAGGCTGCGGGCGGCGTACGTACCCGCGAGGACCTGGAAGCATTTTTAGCGGAAGGCTGCTCCCGTATTGGAACCTCCTCCGCTGTTTCCCTTTTAAAAGGCGAAGAAGCTTCCGACTATTGAATATCAGGGAAAACGTCGGTAAAACCGGCGTTTTTCCCTTTCCGTACCACCCCTGTCTAACATTTCCGCTTCTTAATAAATTCTTACAAATTATATTTTAATTATGAAGATATTCTAAATTTTTGTATTTTTTCTTGTACACAAGTTCCATATTATGCTATAATTATTTCCAGCTTCAGCGAATTCCACTGATAAAGTCATCTTATTTCATTTCGGATTCGCCCCCTTTACTATCAACTCCCACTTTTATCACATCGGGGCCGCACATTGGCAGCCGTCCAGTCATCATCCTTTTTTATTCAGATTCATATGGAAAGCATCAAGCTGCTGACAGCGGATTTTTTCAAGAAAGGCGGTATTTTTTATGGAACTTCATTCTACTACTAATTTTTCAGATATCACCCCGGAGATTCTCCATCTTTCCTCACTGAGCGAACAGGCGGGTACTATTTCCCCTGACCTTTATACAAAATATGACGTAAAACGCGGTCTGCGCGACTTAAACGGAAAAGGCGTTTTAGCCGGACTCACCAATATTTCTGACGTCCGCGCCACAAAAATAGTGGACGGCAAGGCAGTTCCTGCCCATGGACAGCTGTTTTACAGAGGATATAATGTAGAAGATCTTGTAAAAGGTTTCCATAACGACGACCGCTTCGGCTTTGACGAAGTTACCTATCTGCTCCTTTTCAATAAGCTTCCCAACCCGGAAGAACTGGCATCCTTTTCAGCGCTCCTTGCTTCCTACAGAAGCCTCCCCACCAGCTTTGTCCGGGATATCATCATGAAAGCGCCCAGCAAGGATATGATGAACACGCTCGCCCGTTCCGTTCTTACCCTGTATTCCTATGACGACAGGGCGGACGATGTCTCTCTCCCGAACGTACTGCGCCAGTGCCTGCAGCTCATCAGCCTCTGTCCGATGCTTTCCATTTATGGTTATCAGGCTTACAGCCATTATCACGATGGCAACAGCCTATATATCCATCAGCCCTCGCAGACGCTTTCCATGGCGGAAAACATCCTGCATATCCTGCGCCCGGACGGAAGCTACACCCCTCTGGAAGCCAAAATTCTGGATATCGCTCTCATCCTTCATATGGAACACGGCGGCGGCAACAACTCCTCCTTTACCACCAGAGTCGTGACCTCCTCCCTCTCTGATACATATTCTGTCATCGCCGCTGCCATCGGCTCCTTAAAAGGCCCCCGTCACGGCGGTGCAAACATCAAGGTTGTTCAGATGTTCGAAGAAATGAAGGAAACGGTGCGCGACTGGAAGGATGATGAAGAAATAAGCTGCTACTTAAACCGCCTGCTCAATAAAGATGCCTTCGACCATGCAGGTCTTATTTACGGCGTGGGCCATGCGGTCTATTCCAAATCCGACCCGCGTGCGGTCATCTTCAAGGGCTTTGTTGAAAAGCTTTCCGAAGAAAAGGGACTTCATGACGAATTTGAGCTTTATAACAGCGTGGAACGTCTCGCGCCGCAGGTCATTTCCGGCGAACGCCAGATGTACAAGGGTGTCAGCGTCAACGTAGACTTCTATTCCGGCTTTGTTTACAAGATGCTCGGACTTCCTATCGAGCTCTATACCCCTATCTTTGCCATTGCCCGCATGGTCGGCTGGAGCGCTCACCGGATGGAGGAGCTTGCAACCAACGGCAAGATTATCCGTCCCGCATACAAAACGCTCTGCGTTGACCGGGATTATGTAGATCTGGCGGATAGATAAAACATTAGCGTTCGCCGGCAATCCAGTGAACAATAATGCTAAAACAACTCAAAAGTGTGCTGATACACACAAAAAAGCTGATATGCAGGGAATTATCCGATGCATATCAGCTTTTTTATCTCCTGTATCTTATTTCAAAAACTCCTTCACAGCTTCTTCCATCCCGTCCTTCCCGCACACAAAATCATGCAGTATCGGCGCGTCCATCAGCTTCTCCACCGCATCCGGGACAGCCGTTTTGCTGATTTCTGACAGCTTTTTCGCCAACGCAAAATCATCCTCCTGCGCACAGTCACAGCCGACCGCTCCCATCACAGTCCGGGTAAACTTGTAAGGGCTCGCGGTAGATGCTATCACAGTTTTGGCTGTATCGCCGCTCTCTTTTTGATATTTCTCGCAAACAACAGCCGCCACCGCGGTATGGGGATCGAGTACATAACCAGTATCCTCGTATACCCTGCGGATTTTGTCGCAACATTCCTCTTCCGATGCAAATCCGCCCGCAAAGCTGCCGAGCTGCTCACGCATATCACCGGAAATCTCATACCTTCCTTCGCCTGAAAGCGCTTCCATCAGCTGTCTGCAGCACTCCGCATCATTTCCCGCTATCCTGTAGATGAGTCGTTCCAGATTGCTGGATACCAAAATGTCCATGGAAGGTGAAGAGGTCAGCTTAAATTCCCTGTTCCTGTCGTAAACGCCCGTCTGGAAAAAGTCATATAAAACCTTATTTTCATTGGAAGCACAGACCAGCTTCCCGATCGGAAGTCCCATATTTTTCGCATAAAATGCCGCAAGGATATTTCCGAAATTGCCTGTCGGAACGACCACATTTACAGGCTCTCCCTCTGCAATACGCTCTTCCTTTAACAACTGTGCATATGCATACACATAGTAGACTATCTGTGGAACAAGACGCCCGATATTGATAGAATTTGCCGAAGAAAACTGAAATCCGCGTTCCTCCATCCACTCTGCCAGCTCCCGGTCCCCGAACAGCTTTTTCACGCCGGTCTGAGCATCGTCAAAATTGCCATGGATTCCTATTACACGTGTGTTCTTCCCTTTCTGTGTCACCATCTGCCTTTCCTGAATGGGGCTCACGCCGTTTTTCGGATAAAAGACGATGATACGCGTCCCAGGCACATCCGCAAAACCGGCGAGCGCCGCCTTTCCCGTATCCCCGGAGGTCGCCGTCAGGATGACGATTTCCCTTTTCACATCGTTTTTCTTTGCCGCCGTTGTCATCAGATGAGGAAGGATGGAAAGCGCCATATCCTTAAACGCAATTGTAGGACCATGGAACAGCTCCAGATAATAGCACCCTTCCACCTCGGCCAGAGGTGCTACTGCTTCCGTATCAAACTTTCCGTCATATGCCCGTTCGATGCAGCCCTTTAACTCTTCCTCTGTAAAATCCGTCAAAAGCAGCTTCATCACTTCATATGCCGTCTGCCGGTAATCCATCTGTGCAAACTCTGCCATTGTCCTGTCAAAGACCGGAAGCTCTTCGGGCACGAACAGGCCGCCGTCCTTTGCCAGTCCCTCCAGGATAGCCCTGGATGCCGTTACCTTTTCTTCATTGCCTCGCGTACTCTTATATAAAATTTCCATACTCCACCTCATCTTCCGGCAAGCGCCGTTGTTTTCGCTCATTCTATCACACCGCCTGCCTTTGCACAATAGGTTTGGATATTTTTTGTCTTTATCTGAAAAACTCATGACCGCCGTAGGCGAACAGTCTTACCAGATTTCTGTCAAACCAGCTCATATTTTCAGGATCCGCCTTATCTCTCGCTGCAAAATATAATGCTCCTTCTGAAAAATCCGTTCCTGACAGTGCTTTCTCCACCGCCTGCACCGTTTCTTTACTTACCTCTACCTGACTGAGCCTTCCATCCGCCACCGGTGAAAACTGACAGACGCCTCCTTCCTTCTGGTAGACTACCTCTGCCGCCGTATCCGGAAACCGCCCATCTTCCACCCGGTTTAATACCACATTTGCAACGAGTATCTTTCCTTTTTGATCTTCCGTCCCCGCTTCCGCTTCGACAATTTTTAAAAGCGTCTCATAATCCTTGCTGCTTAACTCACACTCCTCTTTTTCCTCCGGTTGTTCCACATCCCGGGCCGGCATTTCCAAAACTGTCTCCTGAACCTCTCCAGACTGTTCCTCCGTCTCACATTCCGGAAATATCTCTTTGACCTCTACCGCCTCTGCATCAAATACGTTTGCCGCCACATATCTGTCCAACTCCGCTCCCCGGGCGCACAACCACGCCGTTCCCAGCGTCATCATAAAAAGCGTCAGAAACGACGCATATTTTCCATATTGGTCCATTTTTCCTCCATTTCTCCAACACTTCAAAAAATGCATGTCCCGCTGTCCTTATTTTATTCTGTACAGCCGGAAAAAATTACGGTTTTTCTGGGATCAAATGCGACAAAACCAGCTTTTTATGCTAGAATAAAAATATGCGCCATGGCGCACACTCCGCGTCGAGCGCGGTCGCGGCAGCGACAATTTCGTTGCGCGCGAGTACACATAAAAAGCATCCTGCCATCCGGCAGCAGCAAAAATTTTTCAGGAGTTTTCTATATATGAACCTTTTTTTCCATCGACGCTGCGCTGCATTCCTATACGCGGCCGCACTTACAATCGCTTTCTGTTTTTCCGCCTGCCGCCCTTCTTTTGAGCCTGTATCCAAAAGCGGATTTTATTTTGATACGATAATCTCCCTGACCGCATACGGCAGTCGTGCCGAAAGCGCTCTGGAAGACGCCTTTGCGCTCTGCGAACGCTATGAAAAGCTCTGGAGCAAAACAATAAAAGGAAGCGACATCTGGAATATCACCCACGCGGACGGACAGCCGGTGACCGTTGCCCCGGAAACTGCAAAGCTGTTAAGCACCGCCCTGTACTGGGCGCAAAAAACGGACGGTCTCATCGACCCGACCGTAACGCCGCTTTCCGACCTTTGGAATTTTACCGGTGATCCTGCCGGCCCTGTCCCGTCACAGGAAGATATCGACATGCTGCTTTCCCATGTAAGCTATGAAAATATCATCCTCGACGGAAATATTGTCACCCTTACCGATCCTGATGCCGGAATCGACGTGGGATTCCTGGCAAAAGGCTATATTGCAGACCGCTTAAAGGAACTCTTTTTGAAGCAGGGTATCACGAGCGCTCTCATCAATCTGGGAGGCAATGTGCTCGCAGTCGGCACAAAGCCCGACGGCTCTCCCTTCAAAACCGGTATCACAATGCCCTTTGGAAAAGACGGAGAACTCGCAGGCATAGTAGAGCTTAATGACAGATCTCTCGTTTCCTCCGGCAGCTATGAACGCTGCTTTGAACAGGACGGCAGACTCTATCATCATATTTTAGACCCCTCCACCGGATATCCGTCAGACAGCGGCCTTTCCGGTGTCACTATCCTGTCGGACTCCTCAACAGACGGCGATGCTTTGAGCACCTCCTGTTTTCTGCTCGGTCTGAAAAAGGGCATGTCGCTGATAAAATCCCTGCCCGACACAGAGGCGATGTTTATTACAACGGACGGACAAATATACAAAACGGACGGCTTCCCCGGTTGAATCCGGAAGCCGTCCGTTTTTTTCTCTTCTATTGACGATACATCCCCGAAAGCTTTAATGCTTCACAATAACATTCTTCGGGCATTTCTCCGCGCATACCCCGCATCCCTCACATTTATCCGGGTCGATGGAGGCGCAGAAATCCTCTACCTTTACCGCCGATGCAGGACAATTTTTCTGGCAGATACCACAGCCGATGCACGCTGCGTCGCATTCTTTCATCGCAACTGCGCCCTTTTGCTTTGAGCTGCATGCTACCAGATATCCGGCATTATATGGAACAAGGGATATCAGGTGCTTCGGACAGACCGCCACACATTTTCCACACGCCTTGCACGCGTCTTTATCAACGACCGCAACGCCGTTTACGATGTGGATCGCGTCAAAGGGACATGCCTTTACGCAGCTTCCATATCCCAGACAGCCGTAATCGCAGGATTTGGGACCTCCGTTCGGCACAAAGGAAAGCATCTGACAATCTTCTATCCCGTGATATTCGTAATCGAATCTCGCCTTCTCACAGGTTCCCTGACATGCCACAAACGCCACCATCTTCTCGCCTTTTTCGGCTTCCACGCCCATAATCTGCGCAATCTGTTCTCCCACCGGTTCGCCGCCTACCGGACACGCATTAACCGGCGCTTCCCCCTTTGCGATAGCGGCAGCCAGGCCGGAACATCCTGCGTAACCACAGCCTCCGCAGTTATTTCCCGGCAGTGCTTCCAGCACCTTTTCTTCCCGCTCATCCACATCTACCTTAAATTTTATCCCGGCAATTCCAAGAAACAGACCGATAAACAGTCCTACCGCTCCCACGATCGCCATTGCAATCAGAATACCGCCTATCATCCTCTGCCTCCTATAAAAGTCCCGAAAATCCGCAGAAAGCAATCGCCATCAGTCCGGCTGTCACCAGGACCATCGGCATTCCTTTAAAGGATTCGGGATAATCATTATACGCCAGTTTTTCACGGATACCTGCGAGTATCACAATAGCTATCGTAAATCCGAGGGCTGTTGCAAATCCGTTTACCATTCCGGTCAAAACACCGTATTCCTTTTGTACATTTGTCAGCGCAACGCCAAGCACCGCACAGTTTGTCGTTATCAGGGGCAGATAAACGCCCAGAGCCTGATACAGGGACTTCATATATTTTTTCAGGAACATCTCTACAAACTGTACCAGAGCTGCGATGACCAGAATAAATACGATCGTCTGAAGGTATTCAATATGCAGCGGAATCAGGATAAATTTGTATATCGCTCCCGCCACACCTGAAGAAAGGGTGATGACAAAAATGACCGCAGTCCCCATTCCCGCTGCTGTTTCCACCTTTTTGGATACGCCGAGGAAAGGACACAGTCCCAAAAACTGACTCAGGACTACGTTGCTCACAAGCGCAGAGCTGATCACCAGCAGCAATAATTCCTGTACCTGTTCCATCACTTACACTCCTCCTTTCCGCTATCCTTCCCGCTCTCTCCGTAAAAACTGTGACCACAGCAGCCGGAACCGCTGCAGGACATGCAATCGTCAGTGCAGCCGGACTGGATCTTGCTCATATCGCGTCCCTTCTTTTCGCCATTCCTCTTGATCCGGTTCTGAAGCGCCGTCAGGAATGCCAATACAAAAAACGCGCCCGGAGCCATAACAAAAATAGAAAACGGCACATAAGAATCCGGCATGACCCTGAAACCGAATAACTCACCCGCGCCCAGGATCTCGCGCACACCGCCGATACAAGTCAGCGCCACGGAAAATCCAAGTCCCATTCCAATGCCGTCAAACAGTGACGGAAGCACCGGATTTTTGGACGCATAGGATTCCGCTCTTCCCAAAATGATACAATTTACAACGATCAGCGGGATGTAAATACCGAGTGCCTCGTACAGCCCCGGCACAAACCCCTGCAGCAGAAGCTGCATCATCGTCACGAGCGATGCAGCGATAACGATAAAGGCCGGGATACGTACCTTATCAGGAATAATTTTTCTGAGTGCTGAAATTATCATATTGGAAAATGCCAGCACGACCATCGTTGTCAGTCCCATTCCAAGACCATTGACAGCGCTCGTCGTTACCGCAAGCGTCGGGCACATTCCCAGCGTCAGCACGAAGGTCGGATTTTCCTTGATAACGCCATTAAAAAGCCGTTCAGACGGACTGTTTTTCTTACTCATTTGCCGCTCCTTCCTCTGCGCCCGTCAGCAGTGCAGCCTGAAAATAATATACGCCGGCATTGACTCCATTGGTCACAGCATTCGTCGTGATTGTCGCACCCGAAATGGCGTCAACCTCATTCTCCTGCGATGCGCCTGTCTTTGTATAAGCATAGGGATATGCATTCTTTCCCGCAAACTGCGGTACAAGCACATCTCCTGCCTGCATTCCGAGACCCGGCGTTTCTGAAATGGATAAAAGAGAGAGGCCGTTTAATGTACCGTCATCCTGAATCCCTAATGTAAAGGAAATGTCACCGCCATATCCTTCATGGGTCGTCACAGTCAGCACATAGCCCATTTTATTTCCGGAAGCATCCAGTGCCTCTTCACAGGCGTTCACGCTCGCACCCTCATATCCGCCCTCTGCCAAAATAGCCTGGGCAGCTTCCTCCGAAAAGCCCTCCAGCTCCTGAAATGATGCCGCAGTCTCAAATACCTCCCGGCTCGCTTTTTCCTTTTTCAAAGTCTCCTGCGCTGCAATAGGCTCCTTTGTCACCTGATAAACACAGCCTAACAGCAGACCGGCGACCAATGTGATCGCAAATAAAATCCCCGCGTCCTTCAACATATTTTTCATGATCGCTCGCCTCCTTTGCCGAATGCTTTAGGCATGGTAAACCGCTCGATAAGAGGAACAAGCAGGTTGCCGAGAAGTATCGCATAGGATACTCCCTCTGCGCCGGCTCCGAAAACACGGAATACCGCCGTCAGAAAACCAAGAAAAATCCCATATATGTACTGCCCTTTTTTCGTTACCGGACGCGTTACATAATCAGTCGCCATAAAAAATGCACCCAGCATCAGACCGCCGCCTGCCAGCTGTGCAGACACATATGCCCAGCTCACATCTCTTCCTGTCAGAAGCGTAAACAGCGCCACAAATCCCGCAAAGGACAGCAGATAGCTCCCCGGGACTTTCAGGTCTATGATGCCTGTCACTATAAGAATGCACGCCCCCAGCACGATGGCTATCACAGACGTCTCTCCGATCGTTCCCCCGGTCGTTCCGATTATCATATCCATTACATTTACGCCTTCGCCCGCCTTCAGGCTGGCAAGAGGAGTTGCTCCCGTGTAGGCGTCACAGTTGAAATCTGTCATAATAGAAGTAAAGGATATCAGAAGAAAGCATCGTCCTGCCAGCGCAGGATTCATAAAATTCTGTCCCAGACCGCCAAACAGCATTTTTACGATCAGTATTGCAAACACACCGCCTACCACGGGAATCCAGAGCGGTACGGAAACCGGAAGATTGAGGGCCAGTAAAAGCCCTGTTACGACTGCAGAAAAGTCGCCGACCGTAATGGTTTTATGGCAGAAATGCTCAAATAAATATTCCGTCAGGACACAGGACAGGATACTTACCGCAATCACTGCAAGCGCACGGAAACCAAAATTATAAATGCCGAATGCCGTCGGCAAAAGCAACGCTGCAATCACCGTCAGCATGATTCTGGAAGTCGTATCTTTTGCCCTGATATGGGGATTAGAGGATACGTTGCGTAAATTGCTCATGATTTTTTCCCCTCCTGCTGCTTTTTCTTCTTCTCCGCAAGCACCATCTTTCTGGCGGATTTGATTGCCTGAGTCAACGGACGCTTTGCCGGACAGATATAACTGCAGCAGCCGCATTCACAGCACTCCAGACCGTCGTGCTTTTCAAAGCCCTCCAAATCCTGATGGACTGCCATATCCGCCAAAAGCTTGGGCACGACTCTGCCCGGACATACTTCCACACATCTGCCGCAGTTGATGCACGCCGTCATCTCCTGCTCTGCCACATCATCATGCGTCAGGCACAGCAGCGCCGAGGAGGTCTTTGTCGTCGGCACATTCAGATCGAAAATACCAAATCCCATCATCGGGCCGCCTGAAATTATCTTTGCAGGCTCCTGCTTAAATCCTCCCGCTTCTTCTATCAGCTCATTGTAATTGGTTCCGATGCGGACAATAAAATTCTGGGGATTTGCGACTGCATCTCCGGTTACCGTCACAATTCTGTGCATCAGCGGTTTTCCTTCGTTGACTGCACGGTTTATCGCAACGACGGTATCCACGTTGTCCACGATACATCCCGCATCCGCAGGGAGCATGGATGAATTGATAGCACGTCCGGTCACCGCATATATCAGATGTCTCTCCGATCCCTGCGGATATTTCGTGTGGAGAGCTGCTACAGAAATAGCCTCTTCATCCTTTGTCAGCTTTTTCAAAAGTGCGATACAGTCCGGCTTATTATCTTCCACAGCCAGAACTCCCTTTGCCTGCGGGAACAGGCGCAGCATTACTTTCAAGCCTCCGATGAGCTTCTCCGGCTCTTCCAGTATTCTGCGATAATCCGATGTCAGATACGGCTCGCATTCCGCACAGTTTACGATAACATGTGTGATTGCGCCCGGATCCTTCGGACACATTTTGACATGGGTCGGAAATCCTGCACCTCCCATTCCGACAATTCCAGCCTCTTTAATCTTGCTGACGATTTCCTCTCTGGAGAGCTCTTGAACCGGAACTACAGGCTCATACGCTGCCTCTTCATATAAATGGTCGTTCTCCACAACAATGCTCATCACATTGTCTCCGGTCACGACGCGGCGCGGCTCGATCGCCTTGACTGTTCCGGAAACTGTCGCATATACCGGAGCAGATACAAAGCCCTGCGCTTCTGCTATCTTCTGCCCTGCCAGCACACGCTCGCCCTTGGCTACTATAGGAGCAGCCGGAGCACCGATATGCTGGGACAGCGGGTACACCAGATCCCCCTTGGGCTGCACTGCCTTCATGGGCTTATCCTTGGACAAATCTTTTCCGTCATACGGATGAATTCCGCCCATAAACGTCAACTTAGCCATCGCTAACCATCCTTTCCTGACAGCCTCTTCCCGGGCTGTTTTTTATCTGCAGTAAAATCCGCCTGCATATATCATAGAATATCATACTATTTTTTTGTCGGAAATACTACTGAAAAAATGAAATATATGCTATGATAATATTATGAAAACGATAGAATATACAATTGAACAAAATAAAACTACAGAACTTTGCCTGTTTTTTGAACATCCGGAGGATGTCCTTTTCTTCGACATCGAAACGACGGGATTTTCCCCGAGAGGGGCATCCATCTACCTCATCGGATGTTCTTTCTATGGAAAAAACGGTTGGATGAGCCGGCTCTTTTTTGCGGAGACTCCTTCCGAAGAAAGAGATATCCTGCGTGCATTTCTGTCCTTTGCATCCGGCTTTTCCTTTTTTGTACACTTTAACGGTACAACCTTCGATATTCCTTTTTTACAGGCAAAATGCAAGAAACATGCGCTGCTTTCCTTTTCTCCCCACGCTCAGTGCGACATCTATAAAAAGATAAGCCCTTACAAAAACCTGCTCCATCTGCCAGGCTGCCGCCAGAAACAGCTCGAAGAATATGCAGGTATTTACCGAGAAGATAAATTTAACGGAGGTCAGCTCATCGAGCTGTACCGCGCTTACTGCGAAACGCCCGACGACCGGCTTTTGGAGGTGCTCCTGCTTCATAATCGGGAAGATCTGGAGGGGATGACGCGGCTGTTTTCCGTTATCGCCATTCCTTCTCTGTTCGAGGGCGGATATTTCTCTGTAGAAAAGCTTTCTCTTGAAGAAGATACCTCTCCGGACGCTGCTTCCCATCTGTTTTTGAGAGCATCGCTCCGCCCTGCGTTCAGACTTCCTGCTCCCCTGTCCATCCACGGCTTTTCCGGGCTTTTAAAAAAATGTTTTCTTGCCGGTCAGGATGATTCTGTCCTGCTGCGTATTCCTCTTTATGAAGGCGAGCTGAAATTTTTCTACCCGGACTATAAGAACTATTCTTACCTTCCTGCAGAGGATAATGCCATCCATAAGTCTGTTGCCGTATATGTGGACAAATCCCAACGCATGCCCGCTACTGCCGCCACCTGCTATACGCGCAGGACAGGCAGATTTCTCCCCTGCTTTGCACAAATGGAGGGCTTTTCCTTATTTCGCACAGACCATAAGGAAAAACAGTTTTGGGTCATGGCAGACGATATCCTGAATGCAGACCCTGAAATGCAGAAGAACTATTTAAAATCAGTCCTTCAGGCTCTGATCAAAACAAAGCCCGCACCCAAAATGAAACAGTAAAAAAATATGCACTTGGGACATCCTTGCGCCAAGCGCATTTCTGCCAGACAATATCTGCTTTTCATTTAAGTGCACATAAAAAAGAGCATGGCATCAAACCATGCTCTCTTTTTATTCTTATTTATTCAGCGTCCTGATCTGCAATAACCTGATCGATATCTACAGATACAACATCTGTATCCTCTTCAGGCTCTTCCTTCTTCTCAGGAACCTGCAGAGCCTTGATGCTCAGGCTGATCTTCTTGTCATCCTCGTTGAAATCAACTACCTTTGCGGTAATCTCTTCTCCAACTTTCAGAACATCAGCGGGCTTCTCAACATGCTCTTTGGAAATCTGAGAAACATGGAGCAGAGCATCGATACCGGGCTCTAACTCAACGAATGCGCCAAAGTCAGTCATTCTTGCAACTTTACCTGTTACAACATTTCCGATAGCGTATTTCTCGGAAGCATCTTTCCAAGGATTCTGGTCTTCAAACTTTAAGCTCAGCGCAATCTTGCTGCCGTTGATCTCTTTGATCAGAACTGTCAGCTTCTCGCCAACCTTGAATACCTTCTTGGGATGCTCGATACGACCCCAGGACATCTCGGAGATATGGAGCAGACCGTCAGCGCCGCCCAAATCTACGAATGCACCGAAATCTGTAACGTTCTTAACAACGCCTTCCACTACATCGCCTTCATGAATTCTTGAGAACAGCTCTGCCTGCATCTCTGCCTTCTTGGCAACGATAAGCTGCTTGCGGTCACCGATGTATCTTCTTCTCTTCGGATTGTACTCGCTGATAACGAATTCAATCTCCTGACCCTCATACTTGGTAAGGTCTTTCTCATAGGTATCAGATACAAGGCTCGCAGGAATAAAGATACGAACCTCTTCCACAACAACGATAAGGCCGCCATCCAGTACCTGAGTAACCTTGGCAGTCAGCACTTCATGATTGTTGTAAGCTTCCTCAATCCTCTTGTTGCCTCTGTCAGCAGCCAGTCTCTTGTAGGTCAGCAGTACCTGACCTTCGCCGTCGTTGACCTTCAGCACTTTAACCTCCATCGTATCACCAGGCTTTACGATAGTAGTCAGATCCAGATTGGAGTCATTGGAATACTCGTTTCTGGTCAGGATACCGTCGGATTTGTATCCGATGTTCAGTACCGCTTCTTCAGGCTTCACATCAATGACTGTACCTTCGACTACCTCTCCTGCATGTATTGTTTTCAGTGATGCATCAAGCATCTGTTCAAAAGTTAATTCGGACATAATTTTGAACCTCCTCGATAATTTTGTTCGGGGTAGATGCCCCGGCTGTAATACCCACTAGTCGGACAGATTTAGGTAGTTCTAAATGCAAGTCATCCAGTGTCTGTATAAAATAGGTGTCTGCACACTCCCGGCTGCATATTTCATACAGCTTCCTGGTGTTGGAACTGTGCTTTCCTCCTATTATTATCATTGCATCAACTTTGGCAGCGATCTCTTTCGCCTCAGTCTGTCTTTCCTCGGTTGCGTTGCAAATCGTATTTACAACACTAATATCATACCCTCTTTTCTTAAAAATTTCAACTAATTCTTGAAATTTATTGTAGTTAAATGTCGTCTGGGACACAATACACACCGGTTTTTCGGTATCACAGGCGATTTTTTCTATCTCTGATCTCGTTTCCGCAACCAGCGCCGGGGTATTCGACCAGCCCATAATCCCCTCCACCTCCGGGTGTCCGGCATTTCCGATGATCAATATCTGCTTTCCTGCGGCACTTTCCTTTTCCACAATGTTATGTATCCTTTTTACAAAAGGACAGGTAGCGTCCACGCATTCCAGCCCCTGACGTTCTATCTGCTCATAAACGCTTTTTGCCACGCCGTGCGAACGTATCACCACGACGCCCTCTGTTATCCCCGCCAGCTCTGTTTCATCTGCGATAACGGAAACACCTTTTTTTTCCAGATCTCCGACAACCTCTTCATTGTGTATGATAGGTCCGAACGTATAAATCCTGCGCCCGGTCTGTGCCAGTTCATAAACCTGATCCACCGCCCGCTTTACTCCAAAGCAGAAGCCGGCGCTCTTTGCCAGTAAAACTTCCATAAACTCTCAGCATCCTTTCTCCGCACAGATCTCCAGGATGCGGTCCACAACCTGTTCTATCGTCATATCAGAGCTGTCTACCACAATCGCATCCTCCGCCTGCTTTAAAGGCGCGATATCACGGGTCATATCCTGATGATCCCGCGCCGTCACATCCGCCTTGATACCTTCCAGCGTGCATTCAAAGCCCTTTGACACATATTCATCATAGCGTCTTTTTGCGCGCACATCCACAGAAGCTGTCAGATATATCTTTACGGTAGCTTCCGGAAGGACACAGGTTCCGATATCCCGTCCGTCCATGATGACATCATTTGTTTCTGCCAGATTCCGCTGCAGATCTATCAGCCACTCCCGGACAGCCGGAACAGCCGCACCGGCAGAAGCCATTTTCCCTATCTCTTCTGTACGAATTTTTCCGTTTACATTTTCCCCATTTAAAAAAACCTGCTGCACGCCGTCCTCATAAATCACCTTTACGTCGGCTTCTCTGCATTTTTCCGCAATTTTATCGGTTTCCTGCACTCCTATTCCGCTGCGTATCATAAACAGCGCCATCGCGCGGTAGATTGCTCCCGTATCCACATAAAAACAGCCTTTTTTCTCTGAAACCATCTTTGCTATCGTGCTTTTTCCTGCTCCCGCAGGTCCATCCAGTGCAATACTGTAGCTCATCTATTCATCCTCCTGTAATACAGCGCTCATTCCCGCCAGATATCCTGTCGACCAGGCTATCTGCAGGTTAAATCCCCCGGTCAGGGCATCCATATCCAGAACTTCACCGGCAAAATACAATCCCTTTGTCACCTTCGACTCCATTGTAGACGGATTCACATCGCGCACGTTTACGCCGCCCCTCGTTATCACCGCCTCCGCAAAGCTCCCGGTTTTTTCCACAGTCATCGGCAATCTGCGTATCAATTCCAAAAACTGCCTGCGTTCCTGCTTTGTGATATCGTGTACCTTCTTATCCGGATCGATACCGGACAGTTCCAGCATGACCGGAATAAGACGTGCCGGAAAAAGCCCGTCCAGCGCATTTTTGAAGTCTTTATTTTTCTGTGCGTCAAAATCCCGTAAAAGACGTTTATCCAGCTGTTCTTCCGTCAGCGCCGGCTTCAGATTCAAAAATATCCTTCCTTCCGGCTTCGCTGTGCGTTTTTTCTCGTTCTTCTTTTCCCATTTTGCCATCGCAAGCCCATAATAACTGCTTGCCGACAATATCAGCGGACCGCTCACGCCAAAATGCGTAAACAGCATCTCTCCGAAGCCTTTATAAATCTCCTTTTCATCCAACCGCAGGGAAAGCTCCACATTTTTCAGAGAAAGCCCCTGCAGACGGCTGCACCAGTCCTCCTGTATCACAAGCGGTACAAGAGACGGACTCTGGGGAACTATCCGGTGTCCCAGAGCCTCTGCCCAGTCATAACCGTCCCCGGTGGACCCTGTCGTCGGATACGAAAGCCCGCCCGTTGCGATAATAACCCTGTCGGCCAAATCCGTTGTACCGTCTGTAAGCCTCAGTCCGCACGCTGTCGCCCGGATTTTACCGTCTGTTTTTATCTCTTCTGTCAGAATTTCTTTTACGCCTGTGTGCAGACAAACCTTTACACCAGCTCTTGTCATGAGGCGCTCCAGCCCGCGTATCACATCCGAAGCATGGTCAGATACCGGAAATACCCTGCCGCCCCGTTCTACTTTCAGCGGACAGCCGCCCTCCTCAAGCAGTGCCTGTACCTCCGCTGTATCCAGTGCCGAAAATGCGCTGTATAAAAATCGGGGATTGCTCACGATCTGCTCAAAAAATGTTTCCCTGTCGCAGTCATTTGTGACATTACAGCGGCCCTTTCCTGTAATATATATTTTTTTCCCGAGTTTTTCGTTTTTTTCATATAAAGTGACCTGTGCCCCGTTTTTTGCTGCCGCATATGCTGCCATCATACCCGCAGCCCCGCCGCCGATCACTGCAATTTTTTTCTTCAATCTTCTTTCTGCTCCTTTGAAGAAAACTCCGTCAAAACGGAATCCTCGTTAATAAAATTGATCTCATCGTTCAAATAGACCTGATAATTGTTCCATACGCCTTCCAAAGACTCCAGATTTTTCCGTACCTGTTCCGGTCTCTTTAAGCACAGTGCAACAACGAGAGCATTGATAACCGACAGAGGCGCCACCAGAGAATCCACAATGGAGACCATGTCGCTCCTTGCCAGAAGGTTGCAGGAAGAATACAGGTTCATAGGAGAATGTATGCTGTCGGTGATGGTGATCACTTTGGCGCTTCTGTCGTTTGCAAATTCCATCGCCTTGAGCGTCCTCATCGAATATCGCGGAAAGCTGATGCCTATGATACAGTCCTCTTCATTTATCCGTATCATCTGCTCAAACACCTCGCTCGTGCTCGTCGTCTTGAGCTGCACGATATTTCCCCTTATCATATTCAGGTAAAAGCTCAAAAATCCCGCCAGAGGCTCACAGCTGCGGATTCCCAGAATATATACCGTCTTTGCCTCAAGTATCAGATTTACAGCAGTTTCAAATGCCGCCGGATTAAGGTGGTCTATCGTATGTCTCAGCTTCTCGATATCGCTCGACAATACCGAGGCGAGCACCTCTGACTGAGAGCTTCCCGCATATTTGACATCCATGCTGTCGATCGTATTCAGCTTGCCTTTTACCCACGCCGCCAGCGCCTGCTGCATCTGCGGATATCCCTCGTATCCTATCCCCGACGCAAAACGCACCACCGTAGATTCGCTGATTCCCAGCGCCTCACCAAGCTTTGCCGCCGTCATAAACGCAGCCTGGTCATAGTGTTCCATGATATAAGATGCTATCGCCTTATGTCCTTTGCTCATCGACGTATATTTCTCATTTATCCGCGAAATAATGTCGTGTCTGTTCTCCATCCCTGTTCCCTCTTTTGTACGCACAAACTCTCAAATTACATTTTAGCGGTTCGGAAGCGGACTGTCAAGCGATGGAGACAGGACGTCTTTTGTCAATGCCATAAACGTCCTCATCTGTTCCGTAACCCATTTGTTCTTATGATAGAGCAGCTGTCCGTACATCGTTACCTCCTGCAGGTCTGCATGTATTTCAGTGAGGACGTTCCTGTCGAGCTCCTCCTTCACGGTAAATTTAGGAAGAAACGAAACTCCCATCCCCTTTTTCAAAAGATTGATGATAGTTTCTGTATTCCCAATCTCCAGGACCGGCTCTATCTCCATATTTTTTTCCGCCAACAGACATTCCAGCTCATAACGGTATGCCGCACCCTTCTCCGTCAAAAGAAACGGGCGTTGTATCAGTTCCTCTATCGGTATCCTGCAGGGAATCGGATTTTTTTTATCTGCCAAAGTGACAAATACGATTACCTCCTTTGTGACTGCCGCCCGCACCCATTCCCGTCCCGCAACCTTACGGTCCAGCGTATAGATAAGGTCGATATCATTGCTTTTAACCATTTCCATCAATTCCTCGGTTGTACCAGAGCGGATCGTGACCTGTACTCTGGGACATTTTTCATGAAATTTTAAAAGCAGGTCCGGAAAGATAGCCGTACAGATAGACTCCACCCCGCCGATACACAGCGTCCCCTCCAAAGCGCTGCTGCTGGTCGGAAAATTTTTCGCACGTTCCGTCACGCGCATGACCTCATTTGCATATGCGATAAACTCCTGCCCCTTTTCAGTCAGATAGACCCGTTTTCCAATGCGTTCAAACAGCTGCACATTCAGCTCTTTTTCAAGCTGCTTTATCTGAACGGTAACGGCCGACTGAGAATACCCCAGCTGCTCTGCCGCTCTGGAAAAATTCTGTGTTCCCGCCACTTTTAAAAATGTATTGATATTCCTAAATTCCATCCCTGCTCCTATATGAATATTTTTTATATATATTATGAAATTTATAAATTTTACATATATATGGATTTAGTGTACACTACACTACAGCAAACGTAAAGAGAGGAATCCCATCCAAATGATAAACAGTGAAAATATTTTAAACAGCGCACAGCTGGAAGAAGCAATTGAAACCTTCGTGCATCAGTTCTGCGCCGAAAAACATGAAATCCATTCCCAAAAAGTGACCTGGTATACTTCCGAGGGACAGCTGGAAAAAATCAGGCAGATCGGTATCTCCAAAGACGGACGTCCGGTAGATGAAGTAATTTCAGAAATGACAAAGGAAGTCTATCGCTATCGCGGAGATGCCAATCATCCCAGATTTTTCGGCTTTGTTCCCGGTCCCGCCTCCTCCGTTTCATGGCTGGGGGACATCATGACCTCCGCCTACAACATACACGCCGGAGGGAGCAAGCTCGCTCCTATGGTAAACTGCATCGAACAGGAAGTGCTCCGCTGGCTCTGCGAACAGGTGGGATTTACACAAAACCCGGGCGGCGTATTTGTCAGCGGCGGTTCTATGGCCAACATCACTGCTCTTACTGCAGCCCGCGATTGCAAACTGACCGATGAAAATCTGCACCTTGGCGTCGCTTACGTTTCAGAACAGACGCACAGCTCCGTTGCAAAAGGGCTCCGCATCATCGGTATCTCAGACAGCCGCATCAGAAGGCTTCCCGTCAATTCCGAATTTCAGATGGACACCGACCGCCTGCAGGAAGCCATCGCAGCAGATAAAGAAAAAGGGCTCATCCCCTTTGTTGTGGTCGGGACCGCCGGGACAACGAATACCGGAAGCATCGACCCGCTTGAAACAATCGCTGAAATCTGCCGGGACAACAATCTGTGGTTTCACATCGACGGAGCCTATGGCGCCTCCGTTCTGCTGAGTCCCAAGTACAGACACCTCCTGAAAGGTACCGAGCTTGCGGACAGTATCAGCTGGGACGCCCACAAATGGCTGTTTCAGACATATGGATGTGCGATGGTCCTCGTAAAAGATATCAGGCACTTATTCCACAGTTTCCATGTCAATCCCGAATACTTAAAAGATGTCGAGGGCGATTTAGAGCACATCAATACATGGGATATCGGGATGGAGCTGACAAGGCCCGCGAGAGGTTTAAAATTATGGCTCACCCTTCAGGTACTCGGAACGCGTCTGATAGGCAGTGCCATCGAACATGGCTTCCAGCTTGCCGAATGGGCGCAGGAAGCTCTGTCGGAGCTGGACAACTGGGAAATCGTTTCAAAAGCCCAGCTCGCGATGATAAATTTCCGTTATACCGCCGATGACCTGACAGACGAACAGACTGACCTGTTAAATGAAAAGGTATCCGAAAAAATCGTAGAAAGCGGTTATGCCGCCGTCTTTACCACGGTCTTAAACGGGAAAAAGGTACTTCGCATCTGCGCCCTTCACCCCGAAACAACGCGCGACGATATGCGTACCACCATCCAGCTTCTCGACACCTATGCCAGAGAACTGCATGAAAAATTCAGACTCGCTTCTGAATAATACAATGCCTCTGTCATCAAAAATTGTGTATATCAAAAACGGGTTTCAGTTTACACTGAAACCCGTTTTTAGCATGTCATTTTTCTTTATACCGGATATGCTCCGTTTTTGGTATCCGCCTGCTTCATATCCACCTTTTCCTGCTGTGCCATGCGATACTTGAAGAAATCCACCGCAACCTGAGGGAACAGCGCATATGTCAGGACGTCCTCATCCTGCTGCTTCCACTGTTTCATCTCAGACTCTATCTTTTCCAGCTCGTTCGGGATAAGGTCTGCCGGACGGCACTCTATCACTTCACGGTCACCGATGACCTTCTTCTGTACCTCAGGATCAAACGGTTTTACCGTCTTGCCGTATTTGCCTGCGAGCAGGTCTTTCGTCTGGTCAGTCGCCACCTTGTAACGCTCTCCCATCAGCACATTGAATACCGCCTGTGTTCCGACTATCTGGGAAGACGGCGTAACCAGCGGGGGTTCGCCGAAGTCTTTGCGGACCTTCGGTATTTCCTTGAGCACGTCATCATACTTATCGCTTGCATTCTGTTCTTTTAACTGGCTTACCATATTGGAAAGCATGCCGCCTGGAACCTGATATATCAGTGTCTTGATGTTAACGCCTAATACCTTAGGATCCATCAGACCGCTCTTTAAGCATTCTTCACGATAAGGGCGGAAATAATCTGCGATTTCAGCAAGCAGGTTCTGATCATATCCTGTATCATAAGGCGTATTCCGGAAGGTTTCTACCATAACCTCTGTTGCCGGCTGTGACGTTCCCAGAGCAAACGGAGACATTGCACAGTCTATCACATCAACACCTGCCTCAACTGCCTTTAAATACGTCATACTTGCAACGCCGGACGTATAATGCGTATGGAGCTGGATAGGCAGTCTCGTCGCGCTCTTCATCGCGGAAATGAGCTCTGTCGCTTCATAAGGGAGCAGCAGACCCGCCATATCCTTGATACAGATGGAATCAGCGCCCATATTTTCAATCTCTTTTGCGATATTCGTCCAGTAATCCAGCGTATAGGCATCGCCTAACGTATAGGAAAGCGCTATCTGTGCATGACCCTTTTCCTTGTTGCAGGCCTTTACGGCACATTCCAGATTCCGCAGGTCATTCAGGCAGTCAAAAATACGGATGATATCAATACCATTCGCGATAGATTTCTGTACGAAATACTCTACAACGTCATCCGCATAATGACGATAACCCAGAATATTCTGTCCGCGGAACAGCATCTGTAACTTCGTATTTTTGAAACCGTCGCGCAGCTTGCGCAGACGCTCCCACGGATCTTCCTTCAAAAAGCGCAGGCACGCATCAAATGTCGCGCCACCCCAGCATTCCACGGAATGATATCCGACCTTATCCATTTTATCTACGATAGGAAGCATCAGCTCTGTAGGCATTCTTGTCGCGATCAGCGACTGATGCGCATCTCTGAGCACTGTTTCCGTAATTTTTACCGGTTTTTGTACAGGCATTGTCTTATCCCTCCATTATTTTACTTTCTATCAGAATACTCCGAAGATCGCCATAAAGGTACCCGCTGCAACCGCCGTACCTATCACGCCTGCAACGTTGGGGCCCATCGCATGCATCAGAAGGAAATTCGTCGGATCGGCTTCCGCCCCGACCTTCTGAGAAACACGCGCCGCCATCGGAACTGCAGATACGCCGGCAGAACCGATGAGCGGATTTACCTTACCGCCGGTCGCCTTGCACATCAGCTTACCAAACAGAACACCTGCCGCTGTGCCGACAGCGAATGCCACCAGCCCCAGTACCACTATCTTTATCGTATCCCAGTTCAAAAATGCCTCTGCGCTTGTTGTAGCACCGACAGATGTACCAAGCAGTATAACAACAATATACATCAGCGCATTTGACGCTGTATCAGCCAGCTGACGGACAACACCGCATTCGCGGAACAGATTGCCCAGCATCAGCATGCCTACGAGCGGAGCCGTAGTAGGCAGTATCAGGCTGACAACGATCGTAACGATGATGGGGAACAGGATTTTTTCCAGTTTGGATACCGGACGGAGCTGTTCCATCTTTATCTTTCGCTCCTCTTCTGTCGTCAGCGCCTTCATGATAGGAGGCTGGATGATCGGCACAAGGGACATATAGGAATAGGCTGCCACTGCGATAGGACCGAGAAGCTGGGTCTGCCCCAGCTTTCCGCAAAGGAAGATAGAAGTCGGGCCGTCAGCGCCGCCGATGATGGATATTGCTGCAGCTGCCTTATCGTTAAAGCCGAGTGCTATCGCGCCGAAGTATGCCGCAAAAATACCGAACTGAGCAGCGGCACCCAGCAGGAAGCTCTTGGGGTTTGCAATAAGCGGACCAAAGTCCGTCATCGCACCCACACCCATAAAGATAAGGGACGGCAGTATCGCCCATTCATCCAGCAGGTAAAAATAATGCAGCAGACCGCCGACGCCGTTTTCGGAGTCCTCGATGCTCAGCATAATATCCGGATAAATATTTACCAGAAGCATACCGAAAGCAATCGGTACAAGCAGCAGCGGTTCAAAATCCTTGGCGATCGCCAGATAAAGAAAAACGCACGCCACCAGAATCATCAGAACATTTCCCCATGTCATGTTGAAAAATGCGGTCTGATGGATCAGGTTGTCCATGGTTGTCATAATATAAGACATTGTGTTGACCTCCTGTGTCAGTAATCAGGACCGGTTTGACCGGAGCTGTATATCAGTTCAGCGTTGCGAGCAGGGCTCCTGCCTCTATCGCATCACCAACCGATACGTTAATGCTTGCCACAGTACCGTCCTTGGGCGCTACAACAGGAATTTCCATCTTCATCGCTTCAATGGTAACAACGGCATCGCCTGATTTCACCGTCTGACCTACTGCCGCGTCTATTTTGTAAACCTTACCTGCTGCACCGGCTTCCACACGGATGCTCCCCTGTGCACCTGCGGGTGCTGCCGCCGGCGCGGGTGCCGGAGCTGCTGCGGGCGCTGCCGGTCTGGGTGCCGCCTTGGGCGCTGCAACAGGAGCTGCTACGGGCGCTCCCGCCCCCTTCTCTTCTACAACGACATCATATACGTTTCCATTTACGGTAATGGTATAATTTTTCATGTTCAAATCCTCCTGTGGATCATTTCGTTTTTATAATGTTATGTTCCGGACCTGCGTTCAGCCTTTTTTCCAGCTGCTGCCCCTTCGTCTGATGCTCCTGACTACAAAGCCGTCCGTGCTCTCATATCCCTCGCTCGCCGCGATAGCCGCCGCGATCACCGCCACAAGCTCTTCATCCTGTGCAGGCGCAGCGGACTGCGCAGGAGCTGCCATCGCCCCGGCAGGCGCTGACTGTACCGGCTCTGCCGCCTGAGGAGCCTTTGTCTTTTTCCCTTTGCGGGAAAACTTCTCCTGAAGCGACGGGATAAATTTAAAGCAGCTGATGCAGCCTATCATGATGATAAGGACAACGAACACCGTTCCCATCCCCATCAGGGTATTGAGCGCCGCGTTTATCATACGCTCTCCGAAGGAATACTGTATATCCGCAGAAATCCCCGTCAAATATCCCTTTGCATCCACATTCAGGGTAACAACGGCATTCCTCTCGCTTCCGCCTACCATGGCTTTAATGACTGCCCCGTCTTCATCAATGACCACCTCGTGGTCCGTAACGCCCTTATATTCCCCGAGTTCCCGGAGGGCACTCTCCCAGCTTTCCAGTCCTGCGCTGTACATCGCGTCCTCTGCATATTGCTCCTTCATTCCACTGGCAAGTACCTGATTCATCCCGTCTATCATTTGGTCTGCCGCATTGATGAGGGCTTCTTCATTAAACTGGGGCTGATTTGCCGTCTGTTCCGTTTCCGCTTTCCCGCATGCCGCTGCACCAAAAATGCAGGTCACCATGCCTAATAGCAGCAAAAATTTTTTCATAATGAAACAGCTCCCTTTCCTAGACTGTGCCGTGCTTTTTTGCAGGCCTATCTTCCCGCTTTGTAAACAGCATCTCCAGCGCGCCTATCACATATTTTCTTGTGTCCGCCGCCTCGATAATCTGGTCCACATAGCCTCTTTGAGCCGCGCTTTCCGCGCTTGTCTGCAGCTTTTCGTATTCTGCCGCACATGCATCCTGTGCCGCAGCATCCTGACCATCGCACATAATTCTGGCTGCGAGCTTTGCATCCATCATCCCTATCTGTGCCGTCGGCCACGCATATGTAATATCAGCTCCCAGAGCCTTGGAATTCATTACATTATAAGCACTTCCAAACGTCTTACCGCATATTACGTTCACCTTCGGGACAGTCGCATTTACAAATGCCGCCGTCAGCCTTGCCGCCGCTTTCGCGATACGTTTTTCAGAGCTTTCGCATGCTGCGTATCCTTTTACGTTTGTAAGCGTTACGACCGGAATGCCGAAAGCATCACAGAAGTTTACAAAATCTGCCGCTTTTTCGCAGCCTGCCGCAGAAAGGGATGCATCAAAGCTCTCGGAAACCTTTCCCTCTTCATCATAAACTTCGCTGCGGTTTGCAACTGCGCCCACTGTATCACCGTTGAGCCGCAAAAATCCGGTAACCATATCTTTTGCATACGCGCTCTTTACTTCTACAAAACAGCCGTTATCCGCAAGGATGGAAAGCGCAAGCGCCGTATCGCCTGTACAGGAGGCAAGCTCCGGATTCGTACGGTTAAGATCGTCTGTACACTCTTCGTAAGAATCATTGTCCTCGTTATTGCCAGGAAGCATACATATCAGCTCGCGGATTCCCGACAGTATCTCTCCTTCTGTTCCTACAAAATCGACCAGACCGCTCTCGCTGCTCTGAAATGCCGCAGAAGAGGTATCGCATTTTTCCGTACTGTTTCCTGCGATCGCATTCGGGGAATTGACGAACAGCTTCGCACTGTCCTTCTCCATAAATGTGAAATCTGTCATCCCCGGGATGAGCGCCAGTCCGCCGCCGCAATTACCGAATACTGCCGTTATCTGCGGTATCACACCGGAAGCCAGTGCCTGGCTGCGGTAAATCTCCCCAAATCCGTTCAACGCATCTGTCGCCTCCTGAAGCCTCAGGCCTGCAGAATCGATCAAACCGATAACCGGAGCTCCTGTCTTCATTGCCAGTTCATACAGCCGCGTAATCTTGCGGGCATGCATTTCTCCCACGCTTCCGCCCAATACAGAAGCATCCTGACTGTACACATACACAAGGTTGCCATCGATCACCCCGTAACCGGTGAGCACACCGTCCGAGGGAGTAGGTGTCTGTTTCAGATTGAAATCCGTTGCTCTGGCAGTAACCTTCGCACCAATTTCAACGAAACTGTTTGGGTCGAGTAAAGCATTGATTCTTTGACTCGCTTGTGAAGTATTGCTCATTTTTCAGCCCTCCATCTTATATTGTCATACATATAAACCAATCCGTTCTGCACCACGTTCCCTAACCGTGGTACTTTTGTAGTATACCACGAAACGCTGAGAGCCGCCAGATACAAAATTGAAATATTTTACTTGTTTTTTTGTCTTTTCTTCCACATTTTTGTCCTTGTTTCACAGAAAAATGTTCCTGATTATCCGTATTATACAGTAAAAATACGTAATTTCCGGCACATTTTCAGCTGCTGTTACAGGAAATTCCCTATAAAGCTCCCCGTTCACAAAATATGCCACACGTCCCACCTGCTCTCCCTTTACGACCGGAGCCGTCAGAGATTTCGGGACATCCCATTCCACTTTTATCTCATCCTCCCGTGAAAGCAGAAGCTCTATCGTTTCCTCCTGACATTCCAGACCGGCAGAATCCCTTTGTCCGTTTTTCACCCTTACATCCGGAAGTATCCTTTCCTCCCGTATATCTCTCCGATCGTAATGTTCCAGCCCGTATTCATACAAAAGTCTCGCATCATGCCATTTCCAGCTCTTATTGTTCGGCCATCCGCATGCCAGAAGAGCGATTGTGAATCGCTTTTTGTCCTTTTCCAGCGCACCCACATAACAATATCCCGCTTTTCCCGTAAAACCGGTCTTCCCGGAGAGCGCACCGTCCATCATCTGCAGAAAGGCATTGTGATTCATACAGGCGACTGTTCTGCTTCCTTCCTGCCATCCGCTTTCCATCCGCTTCCGGTCATGAAACGTATAGGAAGGTGTTCTCGTTATTTTCAGAAATGCTTCCTTTTTTGGAGACTTTACGATGCAGTAGCTCATGACTGCCGCCAGATCCGCCGCCGTTGTGTGGTGTTCATAGTTTATGCTCTTCCCGCTCTTTTTCAGCTCCAATGAGCCATCCAGCCCGTTCGGCGTAACAAAAAAGGTATCCTTACATCCCAGCTCCTTTGCCTTTTTTGTCATCTCTGCAGTAAAGGCCAATACCGCCTGTTTGCTCTCCGCTGCCGAATGTGATGCGATATCTCCGGAAAGCCCTGCCATCTGACTTCCATAATATTCCGCAATGATCACCGCCGCATCATTGTATGACTCCAGCATCAGGGCATAAAGAAGATCCCCGATGCGGTAAGACTCACCTTTTTTTGCCCCCATATGTACCTTCGGCTGACCTGCTCCATAAGCGGATACCTCTGCCACATCCTCTGTGTCCCCTTTTTCAAGGGCGAGAATACAGGTCATTATCTTGGTCGTGCTAGCCATCGGAAGTGCTTCATCCTCATTTTTTCCCAATAAAATACGCCCGTTGTCCGCATCCATCAGGACTGCGGCCCGGGCGTATAATTGACTGGTTGTACTTTTTTCTTCTTTTCGGTCGTCTGCACGGACTTCAGCATTCACCGGACTGCTCATCATTCTGTCAGCTGTCTTCTGCCTTTGGTGTATATTACATCCAAAGACCCCTATGACCAATACCGCCAGAACAATGCCTGCCGCCCACTTTTTTCGCCTGCTCCCGTCCTCCATCTTCATTTTTGTCCCCCTTTTACGGGTTTTTATCATCTTATGAAGTAATTTTCCCTTTTATCCCTGAAGCTGCAGCACTACTTCCTGCTCCGCCTGCTCCTTAAATTCCTCTACCTGGAGTGCGGAAAGCTCAGGAAGCTCTGACAGGGAGCCGACGCCGAAGCTTCTTAAAAACTGTTCTGTCGTCCCGAATAGCAGAGGACGTCCCGGCGCATCCAGACGGCCTATCTCCTCCACAAGCCCGTATTCCACCAGCTTGTTTATCGCATGGTCGCAGTTGACGCCGCGTATCTTCTCCACGTCGAGCTTTGTCACCGGCTGCTTGTACGCCACAATGGAGAGCGTCTCCATCAGTGTATCGGACAGCGAATACTTCTGAGGCGCCTTTGCTATCTTGATAAGGCAGTCATAATATTCTGCCCGCGTACACATCTGCCAGGAATCCTCCAACGCTATCAGGGCAACCCCACGCCCTTCCCGGTCCCAGCGCTGGCGCATTTTTTCCAACAGCTCTCCTGTTTTTTCCGATGTTTCTCCGATCGCATCAGCCAGCTTCTTTTGCTCTACCGACTCTCCCATCGCAAAAAGTATCGCCTCAAGAGCCGCTTCTTTTTTCTTATCGTTCATCTTCCCTGCCTCTTTTTACGGGTTTCTTCTGACCGTTATCATAATCTCACCGTCCGCCGACTCCTGCTGCGCCGTTATCTGCCCCGTCTTCATCATTTCCAGTACCACAAGAAATGTCACTATCACTTCCGTTTTGCTGCGCTGCTTTTCCAAAAGGTCGCGGAAAGAAAAATGACTGTGACAGCGGATGTAATCCTGTACATAGACGGATTTTTCATCTACATTTATCTCGTCCTTTTCGATACGTCCGAAATTACTCCTCACCGGATCAAGCTTGTCCTCCTGGCGCTTCAGCACGCTTTCGAATATCGCCTGCAGCTTCGCCAGCGTCATGCCGCCCAGAAGCGCCTCGTAATCGATGGGCTCCCGGTATGCCTCCACCTCTTTTGGCACCGTTCTTAGCTTATAAAAGCTCCGGGCGGCATCCACCTGCATATCTTTCAGCTCATAGGACATATATTTATACATCTTGTATTCCAGCAGCTTTTCAACCAGCTCTGCCCTCGGATCTTCCTCTTCGCCTTCTTCATTGACCTCTCGCGGCAAAAGCATCCCGCACTTGATATCCAGAAGGGTAGCCGCCATGAGCAAAAACTCGCTCATCACATTCATATCCTCTGTTTCCATCTGCCGGATATAGTTCAGATACTGCTCCGTAATCTCTGATATCGGAATATCATAGATATCTATCTTGTTTTTTTCTATCAGATGCAGAAGCAGGTCCAGCGGACCCTCAAATGCTTCCAGCTTTACCTCAAGTGCCATTTCCGTTTTTATCCTCCGGTATCAGTTCGATACTTACAAGCTCTGCCGGGTTAAACAGCCGCACCGGTATCGTATGACTGCCAAGCCCCCGGCTGATGACCATCTTCCTGCCGTCCTTTTCATACAAGCCGCCGTCATATCTGGGGAACAGCGTCAGGGAGGTCGACAAAACCCCGCCTATCCAGGGCAGGCGCACTATCCCGCCATGCACATGCCCCGACAGGGTCAGCTCTGCCCCCCATTCCGCATATGTCTCAAAAAAAGCCGGATTATGCGCCAAAAGTATATTGCAGACGCCGTCTTCATGTTTCCCCAGAAATCTATTCAGTGCCTTTTTATCGATCTTCCCTCTGTCCAGCTTCTTATAGCAGCTCGTTGGCAGGTTCAGTCCACAGATACGCACATTATACTCCTCCAGAAATATGCACGCATTTTCCAGCATTCTGACATGGCATCCTTTCAAAAACGCTCTCCAGCGCTCCCCCATCCTGCCGTAGGTCCCCGGTTCATGAAATATCCGGTATTCATGGTTGCCGTTTCCATAATAAAAAGGATATTTTCCCGCAAGAGCACTTACCAGATCCATCGCATTATCCATAGACGCCTTTGGCTTAGATGTGATAAGGTCTCCTGCACATAAAACCACATCCGGCTTTTGTTCGTCAACTGCATCCAGAAGCTTTTGATTTTTTTCACCATAGCGCTTATTATGCAGATCTGCCAGCAGCACGATGCGCATTCTTTTTTTCAGATGCGGAACCCTCAACTGATATGAGACCGTCACAAAACGTGTGCTATCATAGACCATCACTGCAAGCAATACGATACAGACCGCAACAAACAGCACGCCGAGCGTCATCCACATAGACCCTTCACTCCATTTCTGTACAGGTTACAGCAAAAAATGCGCTGCAGCCTTTTTTACATAATCCCGGTAAACCGCCTTTTCCACGTTTTCCGCAAACAATACGGGAACGCTGCCTATCACCTTGTCATTTAAACGATACTCTGCCTCCCCGGCCTTTTCTCCTGCCCGGACGGGTGCCTGTGCAACTTCCGGAAGCTTCACACTTTTCCGAACCATCTCCACATCATTCCCGTCCACGTCCAGATACGAAAAACCTGAGGCATATGCCAGCGAAACACTCTCCTTTACGCCGCCTTTTACCGGAACAGGAGGCAGAGTATCGGAATTATCATCCTTATATAAAGAGCTCACGCTGTAACCATAATTCAACAACGCCGCCGCATCCTCAAAACGGGATTTGGAGTCCGGCGCAGTCATTATCACAGCTATCAGGTCCACCCCGTCCTTTCTCGCCGTCGCCGACAGACAGTATTTTGCCTTCGCGGTCGATCCTGTTTTCAATCCTGTCGCCCACTGATATTTTTTCAGGAGCTTATTTGTAGATGACAGAGTGAAAGGCGTTGAGCCGCGCGCTGTTGTATGGGTGATATCCTCCATCCAGATGCCCGTATACTGATAAATATCCGGATAACGGGTCACCAGCTCCCTGCTCATGACCGCAACATCCCGTGCCGTCGTATGATGCGCGTCATCGTCAGTCAGGCCACAGCAGTCCACAAAGTGCGTATTTGTCATGGAAAGTTCCTCCGCCTTACGGTTCATCATCTCCACAAACGCTTCTTCGCTCCCTGCGATATGCTCCGCCATCGCCACCGCCGCATCGTTGCCGCTCGCCACTGCGATACATTTGATAAGCGTATCCACCGTCTGAAGCTCTCCTGTCTCCAAAAAGACCTGAGAACCACCCATAGACTGTGCGTGTTCGCTCGTTATCACCTCGTCCGTAAGCTTGAGCTGCCCTTTTTCCAATGCTTCAAAGATAAGCAGCAGCGTCATTATCTTCGTGATGCTCGCCGGAGAACAAACACGGTCCGCATCCTTTTCACAGATGACCTTGCCGGTGCTCGCCTCAAGCAAAACAGCGGACGGCGCCGAAACAGTCACCGCCCCCTCCGCTGCATATGCCGGCCGCACCGTACCGGCCATGCACATAAGAACCATCGTCACTGACAAAAGACACGCAAGCGCCCTCTGCCTCAAGGTTTTGCCCATAAAACATTCCCCGTTCCAAGTGGATTCTATAATATTCTTATGTGCGCTCTTCTGTATTATTCCTCTTTATCCGCTCTTTGCTTACTGTGCTACTCCTGCAGAGCCTGCCGCCGCAGCCGCCTGCGCCATTACCTGTGCCACAGTTTCTGGAGGTACAATCTCTCCGGTGGAAGCGTCTATCGTCACTCCCGTCGCAGGATCTGTCACCCACGCCGCAGGGTTCAGCACCGGAACCGCCGCTGCCAGACCGTTCGCGTCAAACGTATACAGCACGCCGTCGACCGTCAGCGTCGTATTTGCCGCCATCGTGCCGTCTGCCTGGAAATAACGCATGCCGGAAGCATCCGTATACCAGCCGTACTGCATCGTCCCGTCTGCGCCGAACAGATAGGTCAGACCGCCCAGATTGACCATACCGGTACTCATCACGCCGGTCGCGTCAAAGAAATATCTCTGCTTGTTCACATCTACGAACTCGTTTGCCGCCATGGAGCCGTCCGTTTTAAAGTAACGGGTTCCCGCCGCCGGGTCGCTGTAAAAGCCGTAGCTCATTGCGCCGTCCGCCCCAAACAGATAAACCTTGCCGTTTAACGGTATCATGCCGCGCTGCATCAGGCCGTTTGGCGCAAAATAGTATTTTTTGCCGCCTATCTCCACCAAATCTGTGAGCATGTGACCGTCACTCGTATCCATATACATCATGTTTATGCCGTCGCCCAGCCAGCCTTTCTTATAAAGCGTACCGTCCGAATTCATAAAATACTTTTTGCCCGCATCCTCAATAAATCCGAACTGCATCCGGTAATTTTTATAGTAGTAACGGTTGCCGCCGCGATCCACAAAACCATTTGCCACGATCAGGTTGGAATAATCTTTAAACTGATAGTTTAAATCCACACTGCCCGCGATACCGGGCACAGAGCCCTTGCTCGTAAACTGCCAGAATGCCGGATTCGGATATTCACATATCGTATTATACTGCGCAATCCATTTATCATAAGGTGTGGCAGCGATTTTTTCCGTCATCCAGTTTTTGCTGGAATATACCATCGGATAATACCCCGCACTCTGAACTGTGCTGCAGAATGCCACCGTCAGGGACGCCAGCTGATCCGGCGTCATATTCTTATGGATAGAATCCTCCAGATCAAACACAACCGGCATGCTTACCGAATAAGGCGCCATCGCCGCAATCGCGAACTGAGCCTCCGTGATTGCCCCCTCTACTGTGGTCGCATAAGAATACACATAGGTTCCCACCTTCATTCCTGCCGCTGTCGCTCCCGCCATATTTGCTGCGTAAAACGGATCAAGACCGCTCTTTGCACTTCCCAGCTTTACAAAAGCAAATGAATATCCCGCATTCTTTACCGCCGACCAGTTTACCGCTCCCTGATATTTTGAAACATCTATCCCTTTTGCAATAGGCGCAGCCGCCTTTACCTCTGCCGGAGATGCCAGAAATGTCCCTGCCGCTACTGCTGCCGCCACCACGATTGCGGCGAGCTTTTTCCCTAATCTTAATTTTTTCATTTTTTCCTCTTATTTGATATCGTAATTTTTGCTGCGTTTTTCTCTTAGAAAAAAAGTCCCCGGGGAAAACCCTCAGGGACTCATTTCTTTAGTTATATTTGCGTTTTCTTGCTGCTTCAGATTTTTTCTTACGCTTTACGCTGGGTTTCTCGTAGTGTTCTCTTTTGCGGATTTCCTGCTGGATACCTGCCTTTGCGCAACTTCTCTTGAAACGACGCAGAGCGCTATCTAAAGTCTCATTTTCTTTAACGATGATATTAGACATATACTCTCACCTGACCTCCCTTCAGTCCCATCGTATTCCGACTGTTCGGGTTAATAATGTGCTGATACGATTACCTCGCATGCACATTCCTAATTATAACAAAAATCCCCGATTCGTCAACACTTTTTTTCCAAAAGTTTAATTTTTTTTGCTGCGATTTTTCGCAGTCGGGTATCAAAGCCTTTTATTTGATCTGTCCTTCCAGAACCTTTGCCGCCTCTTCCATCGCCGCACCGATGCCGTCGGGATTTTTACCGCCTGCCTGTGCCATATTGGGGCGTCCGCCGCCGCCTCCGCCTACCAGAGCCGCAATGCCTTTGATCAGGTTGCCAGCATGAGCGCCCTGTTTCATCGCTGCATCCGTCGCCATCGCAATCAGATTTACCTTACCGTCCTTTGCGGAAGCCAAAACGACAACACCGTCACCCAGCTTCTCTTTCAGCTGGTCGCCCAGATCGCGCAGGCCATTCATATCTACGTTGTCCACACTCGCTGCCAGAAGCTTCACGCCTTTAACCTCTTTTACCTGGTCCATAACATCGCCAAGCGCCTCTTTTGCCGCCTTGCTCTTTAACGATTCATTTTCTGACTGAAGCGCCTTCATCTCAGCCATCAGATGCTCCAGCTTCTCCTGAAGATTTGCGGGAGTTGTCTTCAGGGTCTTTGCCGCCTCGGACAGTTTCTGCTCCAGATCGTTATAATAATCGAATACACCCTGACCGGTCAGCGCTTCAATTCTGCGCACGCCCGCGGCAACACCGCTCTCCGACAGGATTTTAAATGCCTGAATTTCTCCGGTATTCCCTACATGTGTACCGCCGCAGAACTCCTTGGAGTAATCGCTCACACATACCACACGCACAGTCTCGCCGTATTTTTCACCAAACAAAGCCATCGCGCCCGACTGCTTTGCCTCGTCAATGGTCATCAGCTTCGTCTCTACGCACAGATTTTCCGCAATCTTCTCATTGACCTTTTTCTCAACTTCTGCAAGTTCTTCTGCTGTCATTGCAGAAAAATGGCTGAAGTCAAAACGCAGATGCCCAGCATTGTTCAAAGAACCCTGCTGTTCCACATGGGTGCCCAGCACCTCGCGCAGCGCCTTCTGAAGAAGATGAGTCGCGGTATGATTTTTACATGTCGCCTTACGGTTTTCCTCATTCACGCTCAGAGTTACCGGATCGCCCAGCTTGAACATTCCCTTCGTCACATGACCGACATGACCAACCTTTCCGCCTTTTAATTTGATTGTATCAACAACTTCAAATTCGCCGTTCGCACAGGAAATCACACCCTTGTCGCCTTCCTGTCCGCCCATGGTTGCATAGAAAGGAGTCTCATCCACGATGATTGTTCCGTTTTCGCCATCTGTCAGGGCTTCTACAACCTCCGACTCCGTTGTCAGCGCTGTGATTTTGGAATCATGCTCCAGACGGTCATATCCGACAAATTCGGAAGTGATCGCAGGATCAAGGGATTCATAAACCGTCACATCCGCACCCATGTAGTTTGTCACCTTACGTGCTTTTCTTGCGGTCTCCTTCTGCTTCTGCATCGCTGCGTTAAAGCCGTCCTCATCAACGGAGAACTCCTTCTCCTCCAAAATTTCCTTTGTCAGATCCAGCGGGAATCCGTAAGTATCATACAGACGGAACGCATCCTCACCATCCATGACATTCCTGCCATCTGCTGCCATCTTTTCTTCCAGCTCGGAAAGGATTGCCAGCCCCTGGTCTATCGTTTTATTGAATTTATTTTCTTCCTGTGTCAGTACATTGAAAATAAAGTCCTTCTTCTCTTCAAGCTCCGGATAGCCGTCCCTGCTGCCTTCTATCACCGCGGAACTCAAGTTTGCAAGGAACTCTCCTTCGATGCCCAGCAGCCTGCCGTGACGTGCGGCACGGCGGATAATACGGCGCAGCACATAACCTCTTCCCTCATTGGAGGGCAGAATACCATCGGAAATCATAAATGTTGCAGAACGGATATGGTCTGTAATGATACGGATCGAAACATCCCATGCATGTTCTTTATGATATTCTTTTCCTGCCAGTTCGCAGACACGGCCGCGCAGCGCACAAATCGTATCCACATCAAAAATGGAATCCACATCCTGAACAATGACAGCCAGACGCTCCAGTCCCATACCGGTATCGATGTTTTTCTGTTCCAGTTCACTGTAATTGCCATGTCCGTCATTATCAAACTGTGTAAATACATTGTTCCACACTTCAATATAGCGGTCACACTCGCATCCTACCGTACAGTCAGGCTTTCCACATCCGTATTTTTCGCCTCTGTCATAATAAATCTCAGAACAGGGACCACAGGGACCTGAACCGTGCTCCCAGAAATTATCTGCCTTGCCGAATTTAAAGATCCGTTCCGGCGCAATACCAATCTCATCTCTCCAGATTGCAAACGCCTCATCATCATTTTCATAAACGGACGGATACAGACGTTCCGGATCAAGACCTACTACCTGTGTCAGAAACTCCCAGCTCCATGCGATTGCTTCATGTTTGAAATAATCCCCAAAAGAAAAGTTTCCCAGCATTTCAAAAAAGGTACCGTGACGTGCTGTCTTTCCGATATTCTCAATATCACCGGTACGGATACATTTCTGACAGGTCGTCACACGTCTTCTGGGCGGGATCTCCTGTCCTGTAAAATAAGGCTTTAACGGTGCCATACCGGAATTGATCAAAAGCAGGCTGTTGTCGTTATGCGGCACCAGAGAAAAGCTTTTCATCGCCAGATGCCCCTTGCTTTCAAAAAATTCAAGAAACATCTTTCTTAACTCATTTACACCATATGCTTTCACGTTGCATATCCTCCTTCATCTCGCGTTTACAGCGTTCTTTCGTCTCCCCAGAAAAACAGTGCCACCGTTCCCGGGCCGGTATGGGAACCGATGACCGTACCTATATCGTTAATCTGTACCTCCCCGTCCAGCTTCGGAAATCTTTCTTTTACCAGACGTGCAACCTCCTCAGCGTCCGCTCTGCAGGCGGACTGGGAAATATAGCATTTCCCCGAATATGCAAGACCGTCCCTCGCATGCTCTTCCATGCGTTTTACAATCTCTCTGATTACCTGTTTTTTCCCCCGGCATTTGCTGCGGGGAATCAGCCTGCCTTCAGAATCCATATTCAGAAGCGGACAGATATTCAGCGCCTTTCCCACAAACCCTGCCGTTCTGGAAATGCGTCCTCCACGGATATAACTTGTTAAATCTGTGGAAAAAAACCAGTGGTGCAGGTACAGCCTGTTTTGTTCTATCCAGTCTGCATTTTCCATAAGCGAAAGTCCTGCCTTCTGATTTTCCACCGCCTGTGTCACCAAAAGTCCATACCCGCTGGAAGCCCCCAGTGAATCGATCACGATCACCTTCCTGTCCGGATACGCTTCCTCCAACTGCTGTTTTGCCACATTTGCCGAATTGATGCTTCCTGAAATCCCGCTCGAAAGCGTCATATGCAGCACATCTCTCCCGGATTTCAGAATGGGCTCAAACAACTCTCTATATTCTTCCGCATTAATCTGAGAAGTAACAGGACAGGCCCCATCCGAAATCTTCTGATAAAACGCCTCAGGCGTTATGGATGTATACAAATCGTCAACAAACTCCTCGCCATCCATCTGATAGTGAAACATCGCGAACGGAATTTTGTTTTCTTCCATAAATTCACGACTCATATCTGCCGTTGAGCAACAGGTAATCACATATTCACTCATTTTTTCTCCTTTTCTGATCCAGATTCCTCTGAATCAGCACCTCAAACTTGTTCTATTATATATAATCCTCTGTTTGCTTACAAGCACATTTTGAAAAAAAGTCCCAAAAAGCGGATTCATCCTGAAATTTTCCGATAAAGCAAAAACTGCCAAAACGGAAAGCCAGCCCCGTTTCGACAGTTTTTATCATAAAAGTATTTTTTTAAGTATCTCTTTTACTGTATTGATTTTTTCTGCTTCTTCTTTCTGACAAGGAATGCGATTATAAATCCGGCAGCGCCGACTACTACAATCACTCCTGCGCCCAAATACCACGGGAACTCCTGCTCATATTCGGCATATACGGCAAATACTGCTTCCGCCGGAATAATTGCGGTCACGTAACTGCCATCCCTGACTGTTTCAATCGTTTTCCACTGCCCGTCACGACACACCATAACCTCTGCGCTGTCCGCTCCATCCGGCACTCTGAAATGAACCTTATACTCACTTCTTTTCTCCGGCAGATGATCCATTCCCCATTCATATGCATAATCCGGAGCTTCGCCGTTTCTGTCCGGAGCCTCTGTTGCTTTTGCCAACAGCGCTGAGCTGTCATAAAAATCTCCTTCGACCAGAAAATCTGCTTTCCCTGCATCCTTTGCCAGATAAGCAAGACTTTTTGTCCATCTCTTATTTTCCGCTGTTATTGTCAGATTGGCATTCACATGAGTCACCGGAAAAACCTGATCCCATTTCAGATAGCTGTCTTCATCCGGTTCTGCCTCCGGCGCATCCTCCAACACAACTGTCCCTCCATAGGGAACCTGCATTGTTTTTAATACCTCGTCATCTTTTTCAAACGTTACCGTTACCTGATGAAACCCTTCCGGTGCATATTCCTTCTGTATGATTTCCTCATAACTGCAGCTCTCTGCCTTCCCGGCATAATTGACCTGATCTACACCGCCCCACGGATTGGTTACAAAATAATTATCTGACAGCGTACCTTCCTCTGCGATCGTCCCGGCAATATTTCCAATCATTTCTTCCGCATCGCCCGAGATTGTTACCATCGCCAGACACCTGCTGATATCATATCCCTCTCCTGCAATACCTCCCATCCTGCTGCCGCCTTCGAGATTACACAATACACTGCTTTTATCAATCCTGCTGTCCGAATATCCTGCAATGCCTCCCAGACAGTTTCCATTTTCCAGTTTTATGGTGCCGTAGTTTTCACAGCCGGAGATCAGTCCAAGATTTTCACTTCCTGCCATGCCGCCGCAGTTGTTTTTCTTACCAATGATCGTCCCATAATTTTTACAGGAAATAAGCACCGCATTGGTAGTTGCCCGGACCTCCACATCCGTCAGCCCCGAAAAGTTCATATCCAGTTCCGGGTCGATATCGTATTCCACATTCATCGTACCGGCAATACCGCCTGCATTGATGTCTCCCTCTACCTTTCCATGATTTTCACATCCTGAGATTACACCGTGTGTCCGTTTTACCATCTCCTCCGAAGAAATATCCTGGACCGTTCCTCCGCCGCCAAACAAAGCATCCATATCATCTGCAATAATATCCGTAATCCTGGAAGATGTATTCAGGATCCGCTCCAGATCATTGCTGACCGACTGGATTCCATTGTTGATCGTATCTGTCATACTATCGATTGTATCGCCGGAATTTTTACTCTGTTCGTTTAACTCACCCGAAATATTACTCATCGCATCTGTCACGGAATCGCCTGTTCCGGAAAGAGAGCTCTGCATATTTTTAATATTATCCGTAGCGGTATTTACCGCATTTTTCATATCATCGATATTTTCGTCTATTTTCCCGTCCTTTTCAAAACGGATCGGATCATTGTGAATAATATCGTGAATCTGGTCCTTTTTATTCTCCAGCTCCTCCTCCAGCGATTCCTTTCCGCTTTCTATTTCGCTTTCGATTTCATCCTTTCCCGGAAAATCAATTCCCGAAAGCTTCGCCTCTGATGCAAGCGTTTCATCCTCCCTTGCAAAATAAGCTCCCTCAGGCTCTGCCGGCTGCTCTATATTTTCCTGCCCAGGATTGGAAGAATCTGTCCCGCCGCCTCCGGTCTCCGCTTCCAAACCGCTGTCTGTCTGCGAAGATTCCTGCGGATCCGGCGATTGTGTCTCGGACGGCTTTGTACTGCCGTCTCCCTCCGTTCCATCGGGTTCTTCCGTTCCGGTAGAACCTTCTGTCTGAGATGCTTCTTCCGTCTGGGTCGATTCTTCCGTTTCAGAGGTTTCTGTTGTTTCCTCTGTCTCCTCTGTGCTCTCCGTTTCAGTCTCCTCTGGTTTTGGAGGTTTTGAAGGTTTCAGCGCATCCACAATTCCTTCTATTTTTCCGCCAACCTTATCTGCCGCACTTTCCATATTATGCTTCAGATTTTCCAGCAGTCTTGAAATCGTATCATCTCCCAGATCGCCAAGATTCCTGAGAGCCTCACTCAGACTATCCATATACGAGGTCATTGCAGTATTATTTCCGGACACCGCATCCCGCATCGCTTTGATTTCTCTGTCCAATGTGTCAACGACATCCTCATACTGCCCCTGAAGCATCTGTACATAATCCTTGGTATCATCAGATACCGAACTTAATGCGTCCGACATCTGACGCATCAGATGATTGATCGTCGCAAAATCTTCCCTTACTTTTTCCAGATGTTCCGAAAGATATTCCGACTCCCGATAGGGTTCCGCCTGCCCCGTAATCCCCCCAACATCCTTACGTCCAAGCACCTGTCCTTTATTGACGCAATTTATGATCGTCCCGCTCTGGCGTCCTGCAATGCCTCCGGCATTATAGCCCACATGAGGATAACCGATTTTTCCTTCATTGACACATTCTGAGATCGTCCCGTAAGAACGCCCTGCAATTCCTCCCAGATTATTACGGGTGACAACATTCTGTGTTACATTCAGCGTTCCCAGATCAATCCCGTTTAAATCCAGTGTCATCTTCAGATCCTCATCATTAATGGCGCTTTTATTGGTACACTTTTGAATGATTCCTCTGTTGAGACCGCAGATCCCGCCTGTCTCATTGGTAGCTCTTATGCTCCCTGAAGAGACACATGACATCAGGATTCCATCCTCTTTATTGAGTCCGCAGATTCCGCCCGAAGACTCTCCCGCAGATACCGTCCCTTCAAAACTGCAGTTTTCCACAATCCCGTGATTGATTCCGACTATACCGCCCGCGTTTTTCCCGCTTCCTGTCAGTTCTACCTTTCCGGAAACTTTCAGATCTTTGATTTTCCCCGCCTTTCCCACATACCGGAATAGCCCGTAATCAGAACCTTCCCTGATCATCAAAAGCCCTGAGATCACATGTCCGTTTCCCTCAAGTGTTCCCTGAAAATACGGAATTCCCTGAAAAGATGTTCCGGACAGATCAATATCATTTTCCAGAGAAAACACCTTTCCATAGCTGTAAAAATCATCCCGACAGTTTTTTGCAAATTTCAGGAACTCCTCTCTTGTTGAAATCACAACCTTCTCGGCAGCCGCCTCCTTATCCTGCAGGTTTTCTTCCGCCGCCTGCCGTCCTTCTGCATATGCCACCATTCCGGGACCGGTCAGCGAAGCTGCCGTCAGGGCTGCTGCCGTCAAAAGCGCCAGACCTTTTTTCCAGCTTTTATTTTTCTTCATTCCCGTTTCCCTCCTGTCCTGCATCTGCTTCTTTATCCGCATCAACGGTCAGCTCCGTCTGTTTTGTGCCCAGCAGCTTTGTATCAAAAGATGCCTGCATGGAACCATTAAAACTTCCCTTGATATCCGCATCGATCTCACCCTGTACATAACCTTTCACATGACCGTTGACCGTCATTTTCCCTGACACATCTCTGCGTGTTGCCTGCGGCAGATTGATCGTCAGCGCTGTTTTTTCAATGATCAGATCTCCCAGAAGCAATATCTGAGGCAATACGAATAAAACAAGACCGATAGAGATCAGCGTTCCTCGTCCAAGAGCTGTACCAATAGATGCTACAGTCGCATCCGACGCGATCTGTCCGATCAAAAATCCTGCTCCTGTCAGAATTGTTCCGGATGTAAAGATTGTCGGAAATGCCTGATTGATTGTTTCAATGATCGCCTCTTTGATCGGCATCTGTTTTTTCAACGCCATATACCGGCTTGAGATTACGATTGCATAGTCTATTGTAGCACCCATCTGAATCGCAGAAACGATCAGATAAGCAATAAAGAAGATTCCGCTTCCTGTAATGGCAGGCACCGAAAAGTTAATCCAGATACTGCCCTGAATCGTTAAAACAAGAAGTACCGGAAGCCCCGCCGACTGGAACGTAAACAACAGGATGATCATGACAAACAGTGCTGAAAGTACACTGATAATAATATTGTCTGTTGCAAAGGATGTCATCTGATCATGATTGCTTGTAGAATCCCCTACAAGAATAACTTCATCACCATAGTAAGCCGCACATATACTGCGGATTTCATCCATGGCAGCATATGTTTTTTCTCCTTCTGTAGGCAGATTGATCGTCAATACCAGACGGGAGTAATCTTCTCCCTGCAGCTGAAGCTGCGCATCATGAAGCGTATCATAAAGATCGTTCAGATTTTTATCCATCTCCGCATCCAGCGTAACATATCCTTCCTCATACTGTTCATGCAGAAACAGGAACATATCGATCAACGGCACGCTGTATTCATCAATCCCGGTAAAAATCGGTCCATTCTGTCCCTGGTCATACGCATATGCCATATACAGCAGCCGCACAATTTCAACATCCAGATCTGTCAGTTCGGAAAATGCCCTGGGCGCCAGTTTATCCGTCAGCACATGATCCTCGTCAATCTCCACATTGGCAAGCCCCAGTACCGTATTGACATAATCCAGCTGATCCAGCTCTTTTAAAACCTTCTTCTCCGATTCATAATCTCCCTTTGGCACAAGAACTGCCATTTGATTGGAAACGCCAAACTCTTCTTCGATCCTGCGTTTTGCCAGACGGCTTTCATTTTCATGCGCGCTTGGAACAGAATTAACATCATACAGATAAGTGCAATGATTTGAAGTCCAGGCCGCCAGACATACAATTACAACAAATACCGGAGGAATGATAAATCTGGTCAGATTTGCCCACTTTCCCGCAAAGGAAATATTGGGAACAAAGCTTTTATGATGACTGCCATCAATTCCTTTAGCAAAAATCATTAAAATTGCCGGCATCAGGAAAAATACCGAAATCAGGCTGAAAATGATTGCCTTGACAAGCACGATACCCATGTCATATCCCAACCGGAAATGCATGAACATCATAGCCACCATTCCGGAAATCGTTGTCAGTGAAGAAGCACTGATTTCCGGTATTGCCTTTGACAGCGCAACCTTTACTGCCGACTCTGCGTCCATTGTTTCATGCTCTTCCATAAAACGGTCACAAAAAATAATGGCATAATCAATCGCCAGCGCCAGCTGAAGTACAACGGCAATAGAATCTGTGACGCTGGAAATTGTACCCAGCCAGAAATTGGTTCCCTTGTTTAAAAGAGCCGCCACCCCGAATGTGATCAGGAGCACCGGAATCTCCATATATGCTTTTGTTGATAAGAGCAATACTCCCACAATGATGATGACTGCCAGTACCAGAATCAGATTCATATCCTTACTGAGTGCATCCATCTGCTCCTGCTCCGATCCTACCGGAGAAGAAACATATGTATCATAACCCGCCAAAAGCTCCGTAACTTCTTTTTTGGCATTTTTACTGACCTCATCATCTTCCGTTCCGTCAAATGTCACTTCAAAGAGCGCATTAGTCCCTCTGTAATGATCTTCTGAATTATCAAAGGCTACCTCTTTAACACCTTTTACCTGCTCCAGATTGGTCACCAGAGCATCTGCATCCGACCATGTAATATTTGACACCATGATCCGGGCACTTCCATAGGTGACAAACTGCTCATCCATCAGAGTAAGACCGATCCGCGTCTCACTGTCTGCCGGAAGGTACTTTGTTATATCCTGATTTACTGTTGTTTTGTTCATACAAAATGCGCAGTAGACACAGGCGATCGCAAACAAAACCAGAAAAGCTTTCCGCTTATTGACAATAAAATTTGCCAGAGTAAGCCAGAAATTTCCTTTTTCTTTCTTCTCTTCCATCGGATACACTCCTTTACTGAAAATTTTTCTGGAATATAATTATAGAAGCCACTCATTTCAACTACAATACCCAAAATTCCAACTTTGTCCCGAAAAGCATGCTCTTTGACGCAGGTATGCGCCAGACGCGTTTGCCGTCAGGCAATACCAGCCTTTCGCGCAAATGCACATAATCGTATCTTTTTTGTCCGACAGAAAAATTTCTTTCCTGTCGGACGAAAAAGAGTCATTCCGGCATATTGCCGGAATGACCCTCTCTTCAAAAACCATATGTAATCTCTACATTCCGACCCTCTCCGGCAGCACGCTTTGCAGCCAGACATGCCGCTGCGCTGGCAAGTCCCTGTTCCAGATCTGACGCGCTTTTCTTTCCTCCAAGCACTGCCATAAATTCCTTTGCCAGTTCCTCATCTCCTCCAAAATGCACAAGTCCCTCCGGATAATGGAACTGATGAACCGCAGTATGCTTTCCGTTGTAATAATCCACGCGCAGCTGCCCTGTATAAAAATCAAACTCTGCGCTGGCTTTTGTCCCGATAAAACGGGCGCCCCGTCTGCCGGCTTCATTTTTCACAAGAAATACCTGATGATAAGAAATGATCGTACCATCTTCACAGGAAAATAAAGCCGCTCCCACGTCCTCATTTCCGGTATCTTCTGCAAAGCAGCAATATTCCCCGCTGGGCTCTTCTTTCAGATAATGCTCTGCTACAAAACTGCTTTCCGGACAGGTATGATATTCCGGACATTCTACACACCTTAATCCTGCCGGTTTTTCTCCTTTAAAATGCATCTTTGCCGTTTTAGCCGACACACTGACCGGACGTTTTCCAAGAATATAGGTAATATAGTCGATATCATGGGTTGACTTCTGCAAAAAGAGCCCTCCTGTGATTGTACTGTCCCGATACCAGCTATGATAATACACATTTCCATAAGGAACATTGTTGATTGCCTGAACCGTTACCACATCCCCCAGTTCGCCCGCATCCACAAGCCTTTTCATTTCCTGCACAATGCATGTAAAACGTAGCGGAAAAGAAACCACCACATTGCTGCGCCGTCCTTCCGACGCACACACCAGCTCATCATATTGCGTTCTGTCTATACATACCGGTTTTTCCAAAAATAACGGCAACCCCTTTTCAAAGACCATTTTCGCATATTGCGTATGCAGGTTGCAGCGTGTTCCGATCATAACGCCGTCCAGCTTTTCTGATTCCAGCATTTCCTCTGCCGTTTCATAATAACGCGTCCCTTGAAAATACGGGTCATCCTCAAGCGTCTTTTGCAGTTTTCGGCAGCAGGGATCCGCTATCGCTGCGACCTCCATTTCCGCACCAATCCCAGAAAATGCCTTCATCATTGTCCTGCTTCGCAGTCCATAACCGATAAAACCTATCTTTTTCATCATAAGTACCCTCTTTTCTGACAGAATCATCCTGTATCCCCATCATATAACACCTATTCTCCTTCGTCAAACAAAAACCCGAAAGTGAGGAAAAACCGCCGTAATTGACAAAAAAAAAGCCTGTTTTTCTGCTCCGTTTACGATATGATAAGAAGGAAGGGAAAATACCTGTTATTTGTACATTTCCCCGGATATTTTGTTTCAGGAAAGGAAGACTTTTCCCATGAAAATCACATTAACCAACAGCGCTCTGACCTTTGAGCCGGGCGTCCTGCTTCTTTCATCCGTTTCCGACATCAAACCCGTCGCTGACGGAATTCCCGTATCCTGGCAGCCGCTGGATCATCTTGAAGTATGCTGGGATGGTTCCTGCGCATCGCTTGGCGGCAGCAATACCGTACAGTTTTTCCGAGGACTCGGTTTGCTGAAAGAACATCTGACAAAAAAAACAGAGCCGTTCTGTATTCGTGAAGATCCTGTTTTCACCGCTCTCGGCGCCAGCTTTGATCTGTCGCGCAACGCGGTCATGACACCGGACGCCATGGAGCGTATGCTCTGCCGCATGGCACTCATGGGCTATAATGAGGCCTATCTTTATACCGAAGAAACATATGAACTGCCTGATTATCCATTTTTCGGCTATATGCGCGGAAGATATACTGCAGAAGACATCCGTTCTCTGGATCAAAAAGCCGCGCTTCTTGGCATTGAACTGATTCCCTGCATCCAGACCCTCGGGCATCTGGAACGCTTTCTGCACTGGGAAAGCAGCGCACCTTTCAGGGACACACCGGATGTCCTTCTGGCAGACGAAACCGGCGTTTATGACCTGATCGAAGCGATGTTCCGCCAGTGCCGCAGCTGCTATCATACCCACAAAATCCATATCGGCATGGATGAAGCAATGAATCTTGGTCTGGGTGAATACCTGAAAAAGCATGGCTTTCAAAACAGTTTTTCCATCATGCTTCGTCACGTCAGCCGCGTCCGTGATCTGGCTCACAAATATCAGTTTCATCCGATGATGTGGAGCGATATGTATTTCCGCTGTGCCAGCCCGGGTCACAACTATTACGAAGACGAAATTGAAATTCCCGAATGGGTGACCGATTCCGCTCCCGAAGATGTGGAACTGGTTTACTGGGACTATTATCACCCGGAGCAATCTTTTTATGACCGGTATATCCGGCTGCATCAGAAATTTAAATCCCCTCTTCGCTTTGCAGGAGGTATGTGGACCTGGCTGGGGCCTGCAATTGATTATGATGTCTTTTTCCGCAATTCCTATCCTGCCCTTCTTTCCTGTGTAAAACACGGCATCCGGAATGTCATGCTTACAAGCTGGGGCGATGACGGCGGCGAAACAAGCCCTCAGGCAATGCTTCTCGGACTTCAGGCCTATGCGGAATTTGATTATAGGCAGATATTTGATAAAGAACAGATTGCTCCCCGGCTTTTTGCCTGCACAGGAGCCGATGCGGATGCGCTCAGTATGATCAGCCGCTTTAATAAAACAGATTACCTGTCTGAAGACAGCGATCTTCCAAATGGCGCCAAATTCCTGCTCTATCAGGACCCTCTCTGCGGAATTTATGACGCGGACGTTGACGGCATGGGATTTTCTTCCCAATATGCTTCTCTGGAAAACTGTTTTGAGAACTATGCGCAGCGGAACGATCAATGGCAGACTCTTTACCGGTTTTATTCTCTTCTCGCCCGGGTATTGAAAAACAAGGCGGAGCTGGGATGCGATCTGCAGCGTGCATATCGCGCTAAAGATATAGAAACGCTCCGCGCACTTACCCTGCAGGCACGCACCGCTTCCAAAGATTGTACCGCGCTTCTGGAACAATGGCGTAAGCTATGGCTTTCTGAATGCAGACCTTTTGGATTCGAAGTGTTGGAAATCCGTCTTGCCGGCGTTTCTTCCCGTTTGAATACTGCCGCAGAACGCGTAGAACAATATTGCGATCACCGGATTTCTTCTCTGGAGGAACTGGAAATCCAACGGCTTCCTCTTTTAAGAAATCCGGGCACCTCTCAGATGCATGGCGTTTACTTCTGGCGCGACATTGTAAGCGCTGCAAAACCCTGGTAAAAAGGAAAGGAGATCAATATTTATGGAATCTAATAAAATCAAGCTTGTAATTGCGGGTCTCGGCGGCCGGGGACATGATATCTATGGAAATTATGCAATTGAACATCCGGACGAAGTAGAAATCGTTGCTATCGCAGATCCCAGACCGGACCGTCTGGAGCTGGCGCAGCGCGAATGGAACATTCCTTCAGAATGCTGCTTTACTACTGCCGAAGAGCTGTTTGCACGGCCCCAGCTGGCCGATGCCGCAGTGATCGCCACGCAGGACCGTCAGCACGTTGCACACTCCGAGGCTGCGTTAAAAGCCGGCTATCACCTTCTTTTAGAAAAGCCGGTCGCCGTTGATATTGAAGGCTGCTTAAAAGTCCTGGAAATGGCACGCACCTATAAACGCCATGTGGTTGTATGTCATGTCCTGCGCTACACGCCTTTTTATAATACGATCAAACAAATGATTGAAGACGGCAGGATCGGAGACGTCGTAACGATCCAGGCAATGGAACAGGTTGGTTACTGGCATCATGCACACAGCTATGTACGCGGAAACTGGCGTCGTTCCGATGAATCCAGCCCCATGATTCTTGCCAAATGCTGCCACGACATGGATATTTTAATCTGGCTGACCGGAAAACGTGCACGCTTTGTCAGCTCCTACGGAAATAACTACCTGTTCCGCAAAGAAAATGCTCCCAAAGACGCTGCCCTGCGCTGCCTTGACTGCCCTGTCCGTTCCGATTGCCCTTATGATGCCGTTCGCTATTATCTGGATGGAGAACGGACAAGCGTCCGTGCCGGGAGAGTACATTGGCCGATCAATGTCCTGGACCCTGATCCTACTCCCGAATCCATTGAACAGGCGCTGCGCACAGGTCCCTATGGAAGATGTGTCTATCACTGCGACAATGATGTAGTTGACCATCAGGTCGTCAATATCGAGCTGGATGACGGCGTTACTGTCAATTTCACAATGTCTGCCTTCACTGAACGGTGCTACCGCACCATCAAAGTCATGGGAACCCATGGCTGTATCGAAGGTAATATGGATCTGTCACACCTGATCTGGCATGACTTTTTCGGTCACACAGAGGAAATTGACCTGAATGTTACCGATGGCTCCATGGCCGGACATGGCGGCGGCGATGCAATTATGGTAAAACAGTTTATCGAACTGCTTGCCCGCAAAAAAGATGACGAAATGCTCTCCTCTATCGAGCACTCCATCGAAAGCCACCTTGTCGCCCTGTTAGCAGAACAATCCCGCCTGGAACACGGGAAAAGCATTCCTGTAAATTTATAAAACAAAAAGGACGGATAAGATTCCAAACCGGTTTCTTATCCGTCCTTCTTATTTTCTGTTGCTCTCAAGCCGATCCTGACAGCTTTGCTGATATTCCCGCAGCGTTCGTCCCGTTTCCCTTTTATAAAATTTGGAAAAATAGTGGATGGAGCTAAAATGAAACAGATCCGCCAGCTCAGTAAAATTCTGTTCCATCTGCTGGATATGATATTCGATACGCATGACAACACGCTTTCTGTAATATTGCATTACGCTGTATCCTGTCACCTCACGAAACATCTTTTTCAGCTGAGTCTCACTCATATTAAAGTGCCCGGAAACATCCGGAAAACTGATATTATTATAAAGATTCTGATCCAGAAACAGGATAATTTCCCTGACGATACGATATTGTGTCCCCAGCGACTGCAACGGCAGCGCCTGTACCTGTGAAGGGCACTCGCGCTGCTTTCTATACAAAGAGATGAGAAGCTGTTCCAGCAGATTTCCAATCATCTGCTTTGCCCCCGGCGTAAATTCCTGCGCCGAGGGCTCCTCCTTTTTGTAAATCATATTCTGTCCGAAATCTTTCTCATAAACCAGTCTGGCTTCATCGACAATTTCTTTAAAAATCCGTCTTTCCTGCATACTCAGAGTAAAAATATGGTCTCTGAACTGCTCCAAAAGATCAAGCTTACCATGAAAGGAAATGACAATGATATCACAGTCTTCATCTTCTTCTCCGGTCATGACTCCGGTCCGAAAGTTATGAAACACCTTGGGATGATGAAAAATCATCTGTCCTTTCTCAAGCGTATATGGCTCAGGACCGTTCAGTCCGCTCGCCCTTCCGTCATCCACATAAATGATTTCCCAGAAGTCATGGCTTTCTCCGGCAAACCGATATCCGCTTTTATGGTGAAAATAATATATTGTGTAGAGCTCCGTCACACGCAGAATAGGCTCTACCGGAATTGCCTGAAACATATCAAACTCAACCTTTCACTGCTCCGGCAGTAGCACCGGACATAATCTGTTTGGATAAAAGGATATAAATAATCACCGTTGGAATAAATACGATCACGACGCCTGCAAACAATCCCTGATAATTTCCTGTCGTCTGCATACTTGTCACGAGCGTCTGCAGCGCCACCGCAAGTGTCCGGTTTGCCTGTTTTCCGGAAAATACAAGTGCCCAGATATATTCATTCCAGTAACCGATAAAGTTAAAAATGGTGATGGTAACAATACCCGGCTTTGCCAAAGGTAAAA